>ERZ842401.1258-NODE-1258-length-36830-cov-8.661264_pt1 | contig 36830 bp, 25 predicted proteins | sample MGYA00521270_ERZ842401 | MGnify/ENA primary metagenome ERZ842401 (study PRJEB31892, sample SAMEA3878208) | bioreactor metagenome | biome: Moose rumen | place: Sweden | collected 2011-10 | study: EMG produced TPA metagenomics assembly of the PRJEB12797 data set...
TAACCTCAATATTGACAAAGAACTTGACGGGTTCTATGAACCCACGTTGTTTGATGTTTAACTTTTAAATCCGTCCACAACTTTTAGTGGACACGCATGCATCGGAGACGTTAGCGGAAAGGGCGTCCCGGCCTCCCTTCTCATGGCCGTGACCCGCAGCCTGTTCCGGAATCTGTCGGCCCAGGTAGACAATGCCTCCCAGATTGTTTATTCCATCAACAATGCGCTGGCGGAGAACAATTCCCAGAATATGTTCGCGACCTTCTTCATGGGCATCCTGGCCCTGGATACCGGCCATCTGTGCTACTGCAACGGCGGTCACAATGCCCCTCTCCTTCTCAGGGACCAGGCCGCCTTCATAGACGTAATCCCCAATCTTCCGCTGGGCGTGATGGAGCGTTTCGATTTCCAGACCCAGGAAATGGACCTGGCACCCGGCGATACCGTCTTCTTGTACACCGACGGCCTCACTGAGGCGGAAAATGCGGATAAAAAACTGTTCGGCGAGGAGCGTACCCTGGAGACGGCGCAGCGGATGTGTCATCAGCCGGTACGGCGTCAGATAGAGTTGATGGACGGAGCCGTCGCCGTTTTTGTCGACAGTGCCCAGCAAAGCGACGACCTTACCATGATGTCGGTCCAATACAAGGGTGTTCCGGCCCCGTTGAATGATAATTGACAGAGATTGCAAGATTCAGGTCCGGCAGTAGGCAGATTCAAAAAAAAACGGATTGCAAATCGATGCAATCCGTTTTTCAGTTATTCACGGGGCACTAGCTCATATCGGCGCGGGCCACGGAATCTTTGTAGTATTTCTGGTCGATGAACACGTCTTCCTTGTAAGGATTGATGTGACGTTTCTTGGACTGGACGAAGATGTAGCACAGGGCAACGGCATTGGTGATGAGGGCCAGGGCGCTGATCACGGTCATGGCCGTAGGGTTGGCTGCAACGCTGTCCACCGTTGCTCCTACTGCTGCAGAAGCACCGCCGGAAACTTTGTAGAGTTCTTCAATGGTGCTGAAACCATCCACATACTGCGTAGGGAGCACCACCCAGCTGAACTTGTGGAAACCGTCCTTGAAGATTTCCTGGAACAGCGGGAACACCTGGGCGAACATGCACCAGATGGCCAGGGTGTTGGCACGGTTCTGGATCCAGCCGCCGCGGTTCCAAAGCAGGGCGGCGATGGTGGGAGCGAGCAGAAGAGCGATACCGCAGTACCAGCTGTGCGTAGGCAGGCAGTTGTAGGTATAGGCGAAGTTCCAGATATCATAGACCAGGATGTAGACCCAAGTCATGTCGGCCCAGATCATGTCTTTCTTGTCCTTGGAAGGATAGACGTTCCACCAGGCGGTCATACAGAAGATGTTCAGCAGACCGGCCACGCCGTTCATGACATTGTGCCAGCCACCGTACAGCCACACGCCTTCACTGGAGAGCCACCATTTGTTCCAGCCCATGACAGCGCTCTCGAAATCCGAGACAACGGCGATGAGGATGTTGATGGCCACGATGATGAACGGGAAGGGCTTGAACCAATGTTTGGCGCCGATGCCCCATTTGTACTTGATCATCATGAAGCCGATACAGCCGGTAAGGGCGGCGTACAGCTTGGCATAATGGAACCAGCCGTTCATGTACAGGTGAGTCTGATTTTCGAGGGCCCAGGATGCTCCGGTGCGGGCACCGATGGCGATGGCTACGAAATAGCCGGTGAGCAGGACGGGAACGACGAAGAAAGTGATGATGCCGCCCAGTTTGGTACGGCGGGCGAACTCATTGAGGAGGATGAGGCCTGCGAGTACGACAAGCAGCATTCCCCATTGAGCCAGGGCGTTAGCCCCATAGACTTGGAAAAACATAGATAATGTGGTTTAGTTATTAGTTGTATTGATACAATAAATCCTTGTTGTCCTTCACAAATTTAAGGGTTTCCTTCGAAAAACGCAAAGAATTCGCACATGAAAGCAGGTGCGATTCACCTTTCCGAAGCGGGGGGGGGCCTATCGGCTGACGACCGCCTGGCGCTTTTCTTTCCACACAGCGTACAGGGCCCAGGCCAGCGTAAGCACAACGGCCATGGGAACCCCTACAAGCAGCATTTCGCGCAGCATGACGGCCGCGCCTCCCGTTTCTCCCAAAGCTGTGAAGAACGGGAAACGCCAAGTGAGCTCACCATTGATCACATGGTCTACGATGAGCATGAGGGAACCGCCCCAGAGCATTTTCTCCAGGTCCGGGATGTGTCGTTTAAGCGGTGAGGCATCGGGGGCCGACAGGTTCTTTGCGTTGAGCCTGCGATAGATGGTTGTGGCGACGGCCTGCGCCAGAGGTACTACGAAACAAGACATAATTATACTTCTATTTCTTTGATTTCTACTTCATTTCCGCGGACGAGAAAGGTATTCCCGCTTCCGCAATACGGGCATGTCTTCCCATGTGCCACCGTAGCGTATTCTTTCCCGCAATCTTCGCAGTAGGTAACGGCCGGGATGGGCAGGATCCGGAGTTCGCAGCCTTTCAGCACTTCCTCCTTGTCGGCCGCCCAGCGCCAGCAGTCGATGAGGTATTCCGGCACTATCGTGGATACCTCGCCGATTTCCATCACGACGGCTCCGACATGCTTCACTCCGTTCTCTTCCGCTACTTTCTTCACGTCACGGATGATGTAAAAGACAATCCCCAGTTCGTGCATTACTGTTTCTTCTTGAACAGAATGTTTCCGGTGCGTTTGAGCATGTACGGGAGGATGCCGCCGAATTTGTCTTCGGAGGTGCGCATGTGGCTGGCTTCCGGGTGCTCACGATACAGGTGGATGGCGTCGAATGCGCACTTGGTGGTGCAGATGCCGCAGCCAATGCACTTGTTCTCGTCCACCACGGAAGCGCCGCAGGAAAGGCAACGGGCCGTCTCGATCCGCACCTGATCCTCCGTCAGCGTGCCCTGATACTCCTTGAACCTGTCGCTCTGGGGCTTTGCGCCCGGATCCTGGCGGGAAGAAGTGTCGTAGGACTCCACCTGGATATCGGCCTTGTCCAGTTCGATGAAATCACGTCTGTTGCGGCCGATGGTCATGTGGCCGTGCTGGACATAGCGGTGCAGCGATTCCGCCGCCTCCTTGCCCGCAGCGATGGCGTCGATGGCGAACTTCGGGCCGGTGAAGCAGTCGCCGCCCACGAAAATGTCTTCCTCGGCCGTCTGGTAGGTGAGTTTGTCGGCCACGGGATAGACTCCGCGGATGAATTCCACCTTGGTGTCTTTCAGGAGATCCTTGAGGATGACTGTTTGGCCGATGGCAAAGACGATGCAGTCCGCCTCCAGGGTGATGAGTTCGTTCTCGTCGTACTTGGGTGCGAAACGGTGGTTCTCGTCGAAGACGGAGGTGCACTTCTTGAATACGATGCCTGTAACTTTATCTGTTCCAAGTACTTCCTTGGGTCCCCAGCCGGGATTCAGCACCACGCCGTCTTCCCTCGCCTCGCGACGCTCTTCGGCCGAAGCGGGCATGATGTCTTCCGTCTCCAGTGAAAGCATGGTCACGGAGGAAGCGCCGCTGCGAAGCGCCACGCGGGCTGCGTCGATGGCCACGTTTCCGCCGCCGACGACCACCACCCGGCCGCTGACTTTCACCTTGCCCGTATTGGCGCCGTGCAGGAAATCGATGGCTGTGGTGGTTCCGGGGAGGGTTTCTCCCGGAATGCCGGGCAAACGGCCGCCCTGGCAGCCGATAGCCACATAGAAGCCCTTGTAGCCCTGCTCGCGAAGCTGTTTGATGGTAACATCCCGGCCCACTTCCACACCGGTCTGGATGTCTACGCCGATCTCTTCCATGATGTCGATCTCGGCCTTGAGCACATCTTTGCCCAGTTTATAGGAAGGAATACCGTATCGGAGCATGCCGCCCGGTTCCTCGTTCTTTTCGAAGACCGTCGGGAAGTAGCCCATGGTGGCCAGATAGTAGGCGCAGCTGAGGCCGGCGGGGCCGCCGCCGATGACGGCGATCTTCTCCTTCCAGCGGCCGCGGTTGGAACCCACCACGATTTCCGGGACAAAGCGTGTATCGGCCTTGAGGTCCTGCTCGGCGATGAATTTCTTCACGGCGTCGATGGCGATGGGCTGGTCGATGGTGCCGCGTGTGCAGGCATCTTCACAGCGGCGGTTGCAGACCCGTCCGCAGACGGCCGGGAAAGGATTCTCGCGCTTGATGAGCTCCAGCGCCTCTTTGTATTTGCCCTCGGCGGCCTTCTTGAGATAGCCCTGGACGGCGATATGGGCCGGGCAGGCCGTCTTGCAAGGCGAAGTGCCGGTGGGATAGCAGTTGATGCGGTTCTTGTCGCGGTAGTCCTCGTCCCATTTTTCCGGTCCCCATTTCACGGCATCCGGCAGTTCGTGTTTGGGATACTGGATTTCCCCGTGCTTGGTGCACAGTTTCTGGCCCAGTTTCACCGCTCCGGCAGGGCAATATTCCACGCACCGGCCGCACGCCACGCACTTGGTCTTGTCCACCCTGGCCACGTAGGCGCTGCGGGACATGTTGGGCGTGTTGAACAGCTGGGAGGTACGGAGGGCGTTGCAGATCTTCACATTGCAGTTGCAGATGGCGAAAATCTTCCCTTCTCCGTCGATGTTGGTCACCTGATGCACGAAGCCGTTGTCTTCCGCTCTCTTCAGGATTTCCATGGCCTCTTCGTAGGTGACGTCACGGCCGCGGCCGGTTTCCCGGAGATAGTCGGCCATGTCACCCACGCCGATGCACCAGTCGTGGTAATCGTCGGCGCATCCTTCGTCCAGTTTCTTCCGGCCGTACCGGCAGGAGCAGATACCCGCGCCGATGTGTCCCTCGTAGCGTTTGAGCCAGTAGGAGATATGCTCAATGTCGATGGATTCATTCTCCATGGAAATGGCTTTCTCTACGGGAATTACGTGCATGCCGATACCCGAACCGCCCATAGGGACCATGGGGGTAATCTTTTCCAGCGGGAGGAAGGTCATGCGTTCGAAGAACATGGCCAGCTCCGGATGGCGGTCCATCAGGTCTGTGTTCATATTGGTGTATTCGGCCGATCCGGGCACGAACATGGGCACCCAATATTCCCGGTCTTCCCGGTTGTAGGTGGTGCCGGGAACAGGACCGTCCTTGGTATATTTGTCACCGTAGTCGAATTCTACGAGGCCGAAGTAGCCCAGCCTGTCCAGCAGGGCGTCGAATTCCTCGTCCGACGGCATGTAGTGCTTCTGGCGGTTCCATTCCATCAGTTCGGGATACTTGTGGTGCTCCCTGACCGTAAACGGTTTCTTGGAAACCAGATCCAGCAGGAAATCCAGGGCGGCTTCCCTGGTGACGGCATCCATTTCGTCCTCGAAGATGCAGGCCAGACCCCAGTATTCCGGGGCTTCGGTGGTCATTTTGATCTTGCCGGGAATGCGGTCCGTCACTTTGCGGACGAATTTGATGAGCTTTGGATTGGGATTTTTATCTCCAAAATGCTTGGGGATAAATTTCTTGGACATTTCAGGCATATAGGTGAAGGTTATCAGTTATTGTTCTTTCCAGGAGCGGATCTCTTCCAGGAGCCAGGCCGCCAGTTCATCCACGCCCTCCCCTGTCTTGGCGCAGATGGGGATCACGCGCGCCTTGGGATTGCGCATCCGGATGTACTCCCTGCATTTTTCCAGGTCGAAGTCGAAATAAGGCATCACGTCGGTCTTGTTGATGATGACGAGATTGCACACGGAGAACATGAGCGGATACTTGAGGGGTTTGTCGTCGCCTTCCGGGACTGAGAGGATCATGGCATTGCAGCAGCTGCCGGTGTCGAATTCGGCCGGACAGACCAGGTTGCCCACATTCTCCAGGATCACCAGGTCCGAGCCTCCTTCCGGCAGGTTGTCCAGGCCCTGGCGGGTCATTTCCGCATCCAGATGGCACATACCGCCGGTATGCAGCTGGATGGAGGGGATGCCGGTGGCTTCCTTGATTTTGACGGCATCCACGTCACTGTCGATATCGGCCTCCATCACGGAGACCTTTATCCGGTCTTTGATGCGGCCGATCAGTTGGATCAGCGTGGTGGTTTTGCCGCTTCCGGGGGCGGACATCAGATTCAGCAGAAAAACGCCTTTTTCCTTCAATTCCCTCCGAAGGGCGTCTGCGTCCAGGTCGTTGTCGGCGAAAACGCTCTTCTTGATTTCGATGATTTTGACGGGATCCATTCCGTAAAGTGTTATTGTTGTGTGGTCAAGATTCAAATTTAGGGCATTTTCACCATTAAATCAAGAGAAGTCTGCGTTTTTTGCATATCTTTGCACCCATGAATCATTTGGGAGAAATCATTTCGCTCCTTGTAGCGGTCTCCTGGACCTTTTCCGCCTGGTTTGCAGATAAAGCCAGCCGTCGGATCGGCTCCATGGTCACTAATGTCGTCAGACTTGCGCTGGCCACGCTTTTTCTCGGTATGCTCCTTTGGGTGACCATCGGCCGGCCCTTCCCTGCTTTTGCCGACGGAGACACCTGGCTTTGGCTGGGCCTGTCTGCCCTGGTGGGGTATGTATTCGGGGATTTCTGCCTCTTCAACTGCTACCTGCATATCGGCCCTCGGTTCGGACAGCTCCTGATGACGCTGGCCCCGCCCAGCGCCGCCATTGCCGGATGGGCGCTGCTGGGTGAGACGCTCTCCTGGAAATCATGGCTGGCCATGGCCGTGACACTCGGTGGAATTGCTATTTCCATCCTAAGCCGGGGCAAAGACCATCACCTGCGGCTTTCCCTGCCATTGAAAGGCATCCTGCTGGGCATCGGAGCCGGCATCGGCCAGGGTGTCGGCCTGGTGCTGAGCAAGGTTGGCATGGAGCATTATGCCGGTGCGCTTCCTGCCGGGGCCCCTGCCCAGATGGAGGAGATGCTCCCCTTTGCTTCCACCATGATCCGCGCCATTGTGGGATTCGCCGGCTTTTTCCTCTTGCTTTCCCTGCAGAAGGGCCTTGGGAACCTGAATAGCGCCCTTCATGACGGAAAGGGCATGAAGTATGCGATGCTCCTGACCATCTTCGGCCCGGCGCTGGGTGTTTCCCTTTCCCTGATGGCCGTCCGTTATGCCGACGCCGGCATCGCTTCCACCCTGATGGCCCTTACACCTGTGTTCATCATCGCCCCGGATGTCCTCATCAACAAAAAGAAAATCACCGCCAAGGAAATAATCGGTGTGGCGGTGACTATGACAGGTGTGGCGATGTTCTTCTTGCTGTAACCTTACTGCATCTGCCGGATGCGGACCTCGATTCCGGGCAAGGCCTCCGGAATGCCGCTGATGTCCGTCTGGCTGTAATGATACGGGACCAGGATCTTGGGGCTGATGACCCTGGCCGCCCTGATGCACTGCTCGGGAGTCATCGTATACGGCTGATTGACAGGCAGGAAGGCAATGTCGATGTTTTTCAGTCCGGCCATTTCCGGCACATCTTCCGTATCTCCGGCGATATAGATGCGGAGCCCGCCGAAATCCACCACATATCCGTTCCCGTTGCCCTTGGGGTGGAACTTTTCGCGGCCGGGCGTGGTGTTGTAGGCCGGGACAGCCTCCAGCATGAGCCCGCCGGGCAGTTCGCGGGTCTCACCATTGGCGATGGCTTCTCCCTGGCCGATCTGCTTGCGGCTGGTTTCGTTCAGCAGCAGCAGCGTACCCTCACCCTTCAGCTGCCCGATGGCCTGGGCATCCAGATGGTCGCCGTGTTCATGGGTCACCAGGATGGCATCGGCCTTGGGGAATTCCGCGGTGAAGTCGGTGGGCTTGCCCAGGCCGGTAACCGGGTCGAACTGATAGGAACGGCCGTTGAACCGGATTTCCACGGATCCATGCTTGATGTAAGTGATTTCCAGGGGTTTCCCGGAAGGCGTGAGGAAGCGGTCCACCTCGTACTTGGTCACTTCCCTGCCCTCGCCGGTCCAGGCCTGATAGCCGCCCAGCATGTTGTACACTTTATAGCCGGCTTCCGTAAGCTGCCTGGCGGCATCGGCGCTGCGTCGTCCGCTGCGGCAGTATACATAGACAGGCTCCTGCGTATCGTAGACAGCCTGCACCTGCTGCACGAAATCTTTGGCGAAATAATCCATGTTCAAGGCACCGCGGAGGTGGCCTTCCCGGTATTCGTCGGCCGTGCGTACATCGACAAGACGGGCGGCCGGGTCGTTTTCAAGCGCTTGGGCAAAGGCCCCGGCGGGCATGTCGCCGGTCTGCGCTTTGCAGGAGATAAGTCCCCAGAGAGAAAAAGCCATGAGAGAGATCAATATCTTGTTCATTATTAAGGATGTTTGAGCAGACAAATATACTCTTTTTTATTCTTTCGAAGACTCCTTGCACTGAGCTTCCAGGGCGTAGCAGCGGCCGCGAAGGAATTTGGCGAGCTCTTTGTCGCTGAGTCCCGCCATTTCTTCGGGAAGAATCGGTTCCCCGATGCGGACGCTCAGGTTGGTGCCCTTCTTGTTCAGCATCTCGTGCGGGAGCCGGACGGTTCTCAGGCGAGGGTGGATTCGGCCAAGCCAATGGAAAGTCTTTGAATTGCTTCCGGTAAAATAGATGGGGATTACCGGCAGGCCGGAACGGCGGATGAGTTTCATCATGTTGTCGGCCCAAGGAGCATCTTCGACGACCTTTTCTTTTCCGGGTGCCGTCCGTTTTTCGCCTTTCTGCCAGGTAGACACTTCCCCGGCGGGAAACAGGCCCAGAGGCTTTCCTTCGGCAATATGTCCGAGCGCAGCACGGATGCCGGACACGGTTCGCGTATCGCCGGTGGAGAGGTTGTTCACCGGGATGAACCGGGAACGGAGACTGGGAATCATGGCCAGAAGGAAGGTGGTGAGGATTTTGTAATCGGCCCTTTTCCCACCCACGACTTTGGTCAGGATCAGGCCGTCCAGGCTTCCGATCGGATGGTTGGAGACAGTGATGAATCCGCCTTCCGCCGGAATATGGTCCAATTGATGGGCGGGAAGGTCATAGGTAACCCCTACCGCCTCCAGGACTTGGGCGGCAAATTCCGGCCCTTCCAAGTGACAGTATCGGGCATTGAGGGTGTTTATTTTCTCAAGTTCCAGTACGGAGTACAGCAGGCGGGAAATCCATTTCCCGGTCCACCCTTTCAACCTCAATTCTCTCTGGAGGCCTTCCCGGTCCAGGATGATCTTTTGCATGGTGTCGGTTTTAATATGATGTAAAGATACAAAATAATTCGTTCATGCAAGGATAGCACCGGCTATCGGGCGCCGATTTCCTGGGAATACAGCTTTTCGAAGAGGCTGCGGAGGAGGGATTCGTCCCGGATAATCTTCCGGAGATCCTCCAGCGGCGCTTCATTGGGCGACCCCGGGATCAGCAGCTTCAGGTAGCCTCCTTCGGCGTATTTCTCGTGCAGATGCTCAAGCGTCCGTTCCCAGTGTCCTTCTTTGTCCAGGCCGGGATAATGGGCCAGGCCGAACTGGATGGTGCGCCGGATGATGGTTTCCGGCACAATCATTCGGTCCGCTTCGGCCACCAGGCATCCGTACAGGCTCCTCGGAGGTGTATGGGCCGATGCCCTATGGTCTTCCGCCGCCTGGGCTATCACCTCTATCTGTTCCGGAGTGAACCATTTCCTGAGACGCCCATCGGCCCGGATAATCTTTCCCGATTCCAGATGGTGGGTTTTCCGGTCCACGGCCAGGCCCAGGTCATGGCAGGCAGCAGCCGTATACAGCATATCCCGGGATACCTCGGGATACTGCCGTGCCATGGAAAGAGCCCTGTCTATGACGGCGCGGGCATGGTCTTCCCGGTGCGCCTTGTCGAAAGCCGCGTAGCGGGGAATCACCTCCTGCTCAATGTATTGCTCCAGTTCCGGATTCATCGCTTGAATTCCACGATGAGGGCACTCTTGGGGAGGACGGACACACCGTCCTGCAAGGTCATCGTCTCGCCGGTAACCACGTCGCGGCCGGTCACGGGACCGCTGATGAACTCCCTGTAGTGGTTCCAGTCCAGCGTCCGGGGTTCAGCGGTGTTGTTGATGTAGACGAAAACCGCATCGGTATCGGTGTAACGGAAGAAAGCGTAGGTGTTGTCCGTGATATTCACGGCACCCACATTCTTCCTGGACAGGAAATGCAGGGTCTCCCCTTCCTGGACTGCCTTGCTGGTCTTCCTCCACTGGAAAAGCGTGCGGGTATAATCGTGCAGGTCGGCGGCCGAAGCATAGAGTTCCGGGGCCGATGCCCGCCCGACGGCCGTGAAGAGATTGGTCTCATCCCCTTCCCAGCCTCCGGGGAAGTCGATGCGCTTGGCACCGTCATGGCTCGGAACATCCTTTCGCTCCAGAAACATCATCTCGTCGCCGTAATAGAGCTGCGGGATGCCGCGGAGGGTGCACAGCAGGGCCAGGGCCAGTTTCATGCGCTGCGGGTCTTCCCGGAGCACGTCACCCGTGCGGGCGTGGTCGTGGTTGGCGAAGAAGGTGAGCATGTGCGAGAGGTCATGGTAGGCAAAGTCCTGCGCCAGGACCGTGTAGATGCGGGTCATGCCTTCGTCCCAATTCACTTTATCCTCGCACAGAGCCGTGATCATGGCATGCTCCAGCGGGAAGTCCATGATGGTGGGCAGATTGGAATTGAATCCGTTCTTGTTGGGATTGTCCTTCTGCCAGTAGGCCACCTGCGGGATGTTCATGTCCCAGCACTCGCCCACGATGTTCAGGTCTGGATACTCGTTCAGCAGGGCCTTGCACCATTCGCTCATCGGCCCGGGCTCATTGTAGGGATAGGTGTCTACGCGGAGACCGTCCAGGTCGGCGTATTCCACCCACCAGATGGCCCATTGCTGGAAGTATTTCAGTACGAACGGATTGTCCAGGTTCATATCCGGCATGGAGGGGACGAACCAGCCGCTTTCCTGGCGTTCCCGGTCGCGGACCGAGGCATGCGGGTCCATGTACACGGAGAACAGAGCGTTCATCTGCATGTAGGGTTCGTTCACATGGTACCAGTCCTTGAAGGGGGTATCCTTCATCCACCAGTGCGCAGTCCCGCAGTGGTTCGTGACGATGTCCATGATGACCTTCAGGCTCTTCTCATGGGCCTTGGCCACAAAAGTCTTATAGTGTTCGTTGTCGCCGAACCGGGGGTCGATGTGATAATAGTCCGCACAGGCATAGCCGTGATAACTCTCCACGGGCTGGTTGTCCAGCAGCAACGGGGTGCACCAGATGGCCGTGGCGCCCAGGTCGGAAATATAGTCCAGATGGTCGATCATGCCCTGGATGTCGCCGCCGTGGCGGGCAACCGCATCCTTCCTGTCCACCTTGTCAGGCGTGGCCGGTACTGTCCAGGGGCGGGCCGAGCCGTCGAAGTACTCGCCTCCCTGCCAGGCCTCGTCATTGTCCCCGAAGGCCGATGCAAACCGGTCCGGCATGATCAGGTAGATGAGGTCGGAAGTCGTGAAACTTTTGCGGGCTGCACTTCCCTCCCGGCGTTCCCGGATCAAGTACGGGTATTTGTATTCCGCACCGGCGGTGTCGGTGAATACCAGGTAGTAGGTTCCCGGCTGCGCATTGGTGCCGATCCGGATATCCACGAAGGCGAAATCGGGATTGTCCGCCTTTTGGATGCCGGTCACTTCCACGCCGGCGCCTCCTTCGATGCGGACGGCGGATTCGCCGATTCCCTGCCCCTGGACCATGAGCTGGAGCGGTGTCTTCATGCCGGTCCACCAGCAGAGCGGTTCCACACGTACCACCTGCCCTGCCGTGGCATCAGGCACGGACGCAGGGTCGAATCCTCCTGAAGAGGCACAAGCAACCATAGCGAGCGAGAGAGGAATTAGCAAACGTTTCATTATCAGGCGAATAATTTATTTCTGTTTTGTGAGTACCATATACTCACCCGGGGCGAGCGTAATAGAATAAGGAGGCACAATTACTTCTCCGGTGAAAACGTTTTTGTACTCGCCTTTCAAGTTAAGCGTCAGCGTGACAGGGTCGGACTGCAGGTTCAGGAAAGGCTCGGCCACCTGGTCGCCCTGCGGACGGTTGTCGTTGGCATCGGCCTTTGCCTGTTCCGCTTCCTGTTTCACGGGAACGCCGAAGTTGGCCAGGACGATGACCATGTTGTCTTTCAGCTCGCGGTGGAAGGCCACCCAGCCTTCCGGGGCTTCCCACCATACGATCTCACCGCCCCTTTCTCCGGCGGCCAGGGCGGGATTGTCGTGCTTGAGGTCTACCAGGGTCTTCCAGAAAGTGGTGTACTTGTTGGCGCTCCAGTCCGTAATGGGGTCTTTCTCAAAGAATTCCAGCCTGCGGGAAAGGCCGATTTCCTGACCGGTGTAAATGAGCGGCTGGGAGTTCGGGAGGGTGAAGCAGAGAACGGCGCAGGCATCGGCCGCGGCGCCTTCGCGTTCGAATTCGGTGCCGGACCAGGAATTCTCGTCATGGTTGGAAGTGAAGGTCAGGCGGAAAGCCTCCTTGGGGAAACGCTTGGCATCGCGTTCGACATAGGCCTTAAGGTCATCCACGGTTTTGGCGCCCTGGGCCAGGCTGTTCAGCAGGTGGTGCAGTTCCCAGGCATAGTTGGCGTCGAAGGTCTCCAGCGGGTCTGCCAGGTTTTCGCGTTCGGCCTCGGCCAGCAGGTAAATCTCCGGATAATCGGCATTCATCTTGGGCAGGATGCCTTTCCAGAAGTCGGCGGGAACCTCGCCTGCCGCGTCACAGCGGAAGCCGTCCACACCCTTTTCCAGCCAGAAGCGCATGGCGTCGTCCTGGGCCCACCAGACTTCCTGGTTCTCATAGTTCAGGGAGCGGGTATCGGTCCAGTCGTATTCCCAGATGGCGTTGCCCTCGGCGTCGCGCTCGTAGAATTCGGCCGGTTTTTCGGTCATCCATACATTGTCCGGGGCGGTCTGGTTGGCCACCCAGTCCAGGATTACCTTGAAGCCCATGGCGTGAGCCGCCCGGAGCAGCTGCTCGAAGTCTTCCATGGTGCCGAACTCAGGATTCACCTTCTTGTAGTCGGAAATGGCATAATAAGAGCCCAGGGTGCCCTTGCGGCCCTCGGTGCCGATCTCGTACATCGGCATCAGCCAGAGGATGTCCACGCCCAGCTCTTTCAGGCGCGGAAGCTGGGCTTCTACACCCTTGAAAGTGCCTTCCGGGGAGAACTGGCGGATGTTCACCTCGTATATCACAGAGTTGTAGGTCCATTCGGGATGGAAAGCGGTTTCTGCCTGTTTCTTGCAGGAGACCAGTGCCAGCAGCAGCGCTGCGGCCGTTAACATTCGTTTCATATCCTTAGTCTTTAAAAGCATTCATGATGTCGGAGGGGCTTCCGTCACTGTTGAAAGCTCCCTGGTTGTAGGCACCCCAGATGCCCTGTTTGGTGCCGGTGAGGCGCGTCAGTTCCTCCGGCATTCCGTACACGGCGGGCTTCCAGTTCCCGTATACTTCCGGCTCCCAGTAAAAGACGCCCTTGCATCCGTCTATTTTCCGGAGCTCGGTCATGAACGACTGGAGCACGGTGGCGGCGTCGGCCTTGGAGGGCATCACGCCCACTTCAGACACAAAGACGGGAATCTTGTAGGTATTGTACAGTGCCTTGATGCGGGAAAGCGCCTGCTGGTTGTACTGGCTGGCCGACATGTTCTTTTCGGCCTGCGGATAGTGGCTCAGGGCAATGGCGTCGAACTTGCCGCCCTCTGCCTTTATCTGCTGGAACCACCAGCCATTGTCTTCGTAGGCATTGTTCAGGTGCGGCATCACCAGTGCCTCTGGAAAGACGGCCTTGGCAGCGTCGTAGCCAGCATTGTACAACTGGGCAAAGTGTTTGCGGCCGTCCTTGATATCCCCTTTGTCGGTCCACAGCTGTCCGGTGGGCCAGAGCATGCCGTTGCGGGTCTCGTTGCCCACCTGTATCCAGGCAGGAGAAACCCCCGCATCTTTCAGTGCCTCAAGCACTTCCGTGGTATGGTCCGCCACATGGGTGCACATCTTGTCCAGATGGTCCTTATCCCCTGTCCAGGCCGATGGAACCACCTGGCGGGAAGGGTCGGCGAAAAAGTCGCTGTAGTGGAAGTCCACCATCAGGGCCATGCCGGCGGCCTTGACCCTTTTGGCCAGGGCAACCACATCGTCCTTTCCGCTCCAGCCTTTGTAGGGATCAACCCATACACGGAGACGGATGGCATTGATGCCGCAGTCTTTCAACACATCCAGGAGGTCGGCCTGGGTGCCGTCGGCCTTTTTGAATGTCTTTCCGTCGTGCTCCATCTCGGAAAGCCAGCTGATGTCCGCGCCCTTGGCAAAAGCGGGCGTGACCACTTCCGGCCTGGAAGGTTCAGGTTCCGGGTTCACAACGGGATCCGGAACCGGTGTCTGCCCGCAGGCGAGCAGCACGGCCGGGAGAATCAGGTAGATAAGAAGTTTGTTCATTGTCAAGTGGTTACAGTTCAAATACTACAGAGGAATGAGCCCCCAGGGTCAGGTCTTTGCCGGAGGTGGTCGCTGTGCCCAGCAGAGCGACGGGCTTGGCCATGCTGTCCGTTACGGTAACAGTCTTCTCACCGGCAGCCACATTGTGGATGACAAGGAGTTTCTGGCTGCCGGAAGCCATGTACCACGAAGCGATGCTGGAACCGGAAATGGACGTGGCGGACATCTCGCCTTCCGCCAGAGCCGGATAAGTGTTGCGCAACTGACTCCAGGACTTGTACACGTTCAGCAGAGAGTTGCCGTCCGATGTCTGGGTGGCTACGGAGATGCTGCCGGTGAGCATGGAACTGTCCACCTTGTTGTTGACTCCGGCCTTCGCACAGTCTTTCGCGGCGGCATCCCAGACGATGGGAGCGCGCAGATATTCGTCTCCTTTGCCCTTGGAATTGCCCCAGTAGCCCAATTCTTCGCCCTGGTAGATGTAGGGTTTGCCGGGCGTGGTCAGAATCATGGCTGCGGCCTGCTTTTCCTTGACGATGTCTTTCCCGAGGTCATCGGCCGCCCTTACCTCGCCGTCGCCGGTCTGGCTGGAATGGTCATGGTTGGTCATGAAGAACGCCGTCTGGGCATCGGCCCTCACACTCTTGTGGTCGTTGACGAAGCCGGTTACGGTAGAGACATAATTGGTGGCGGAATGGTTGGTCAGCGTCCTGTAGAGCAGCGGCCAGTAGCCGAATTCGAAGCAGGAAGTAAGGCCTTCGTAGTAATACTTTTCATCGTTATGCGACGACCACACTTCACCCACCATGTAGATATTGTCAGAGTGGCCCTCCGCCTGATAGGTGGCATTGCAGTGCTCGTACCATTTTTTCAGGAAAGCCCTGTTGGAAGCGTTGTTGAAGGAATTGATTCCGCCGCAGATGTGTTTGACTGCATCCAGCCGGAAACCGTCGACCCCCATTTTGATCCATTTGTCGGCCGATGCCGTCAGGTCCTTGAAGGTGGCATTGGATTCGAGGCTGGAAAGGTCGCCATAGTTCAGGTCCGGCATCCAGTCGCTGAAGCAGCCCATATAGTAGAGAGTCTCGGTGGAAACGTTGGTGAGTTCTATCTTGTAGCGCCCGCTGCCGGTAAAGGAGATGTCGCCTCCTTCGGCCACCAGATCCAGGGTCTGGCCCACTGTAATGGTGGTATTGCCGCCCTTTGCGCCGAATTTGGATCCGTTGTTCCAGTTGAGGTATTTCCTAACCAGCATACCCCACTTCCCGTCAATGTCCATTACTAGGTAATAGCTGCCGTCCCCTTTGTTAACGAACTTCACACTCTTGTCTCCGGAGCCGTCCCACATATAAAGGTTCCAGTCGCAGTTGCCGGTGGTAACGGCCTCGTCGGTCTGGGTAATCGTAAGTTTGGGGGAACCGCCGGTGGCGGCCTTCCATTCGTCTTTATTGTAGGTAGTTCCCTTCAGCATAGGGAACTTACTGTAATCGGCCGAAGGATTGGTGCTGAAGAAATAATAGTCCCGGTACGGGCTGGAAGGATCCGCGAGAGCCTGCTGGAACCACTCGTTTCCCTTTCCGGAATGGTTAAGCACATAGTCGATATAGATCTGGATTCCCTTCTCGTGCGCCTTTTTCACCAGGTTTTTGAAGTCTTCCTCCGTGCCGAACTTCGGATTTACGGCATAATAATCCGTAACGTCGTAGCCGTGGTAGGAGTCTGAAGGATGAATGGGACTCAGCCACAGGCCCGTTACGCCCAACTCGTCCAGGTAGTCCAGCTTTGAGGTGATGCCGTTGAAGTCCCCCACCCCGTCGCCATCGCTGTCGGCAAAGGAATACACCAGCAACTGATAGGTGGTGGAAGCCCGTTTGTTCCCGTCAAATGCCGCCGGAGAAGGCGTTACGGGATGATTGCCGGACTCTTGCTGGGTCACGGTCACCGTGCTGCTCTGCTCTTTGCCGGAGAGGCTGGCGCCGATCTGGATGCTGGCGGTGCGGGCGGCATCGGTTGTATTCGCATCCACCGTCACGGTGATGGAGCCGGTCCCCTTACCTGCCGTTTTGTCCATGTGGAGCCACGATCCGGTACTGCTGGCCGTCCAGTTTCCGTTGGTGGTGATGGTCACCAGTTTGGAGGAGTTGTCGTCCGCCTTGAATATGAACGAAGTGGGCGTCACGGAAAAAGTAAGGCTCTCTTCCTGCTGGACAGGGCCGCAGGAAATCATCAGAAGGGCGGAAAGGACCGCCAATATGGTAAATCTCTTCATATCAGGTCGATTATTGGCAGACGGGAGTCCGGTCAGGGGCTCCCGCCTGAAAATTCGCAGATTTACTGCTTGGTCACGGTAGCGTAGGCCTTTCCGTCACACCAGGCATAAAGTTGGATGCTGTACGTGCCGGCTTCCATATTGATGTCGCCACCACCCTGGGTAAGGGCATCGAAACTGCCGCCCCAGTTGATATCCCAGGCATCGTTGGCACGGAACTTCAGAGCGCCGTCGGTCAGGCTTACAGTGGCCTCCCAGGCTCCCTTTTCGGCATTGTAGGTCATGTCCGTGTCGGCGTCCCAGCCACCTGCCTGCGCAGTGCCGATGATGCCGATGGTGGAAATGGGCGTGAGTTTGTAGCTCATCTCGTTCAGGTCCACTTCAACCATGTAGTAGGAAGCGCTTTCAGGAGCCGGGCAGTTGTCGCCGCCGTTGTCGGCAATCTTGCCTTCGCCGTCAAACTCCCAGTCGCCGTCCCAGTTGTCCTCGTTGGGCTTGAACTTGAACTCCTGGCTCAGGTAGCCGAAACCTTTGTACTTGCCGGTGTTCACGCCGCCCTCCTGGCTGCTGCGCAGCGGATAGACGTTGCTCCAACCGGTATCCCCGCCGATGGCGTAGATGTAGTCGCCGAAGCCGCTGGGTTCGGGCTCGGTGCCTTCGCCCTTGATTTCACCCTTGCCGGCATTGAAATCCAGGACAATCACCTGGTCCTTCTGAATGGTCCGGCGAGCCTGGTCGCCCTGGCCTTCATCATCACCGCGGTAATCGATCACACCGTCCTCCTGGAAGATGAACTCACGGGTCCACCAGTCAGAATTGGAGATAGCGGACTCCACGTACATGCGCAGTTCACCGGCAGCAGCTGCTGTGGCCACAAGGGTTTTTCCTTCGGCCTTGAACAGCGCCTGCTCCATAGCGGAATCCCAACCGCCGAAGCAGTTGCCGATACCATAGACGCGGGCGGGTTCAACGTGAACAATGCTGCGCTTGAAGTCAATGTGCACCAGATAGAATCCGCTTTCGGAGACGGTGCAGTTGCCACCGCTCTCGGTGAAGCCTTTATTGGTCTCCAGACCCCAGAAGTCGCCGTTCCAGGCCTTCTGGCTGCAGAACTTGAAGCCTTCGCCGGCCGTGAAATAACGGACCGTCCAGAACTGGCCTTCGGATTTGTTGCATCCGTCGCCCCAGTCGGGCTGGTAGACTACGGGCACCATTTCCACGACACCGTCGGAGTTCCAGTCCCAGCCGCCGAACTCGGCGCCGATCATGTACAGATGGTCGGGATACTCCTTATACTCCTCGACGAGAATGGTGCCGGCCGCATAGTCGTAGGTGACATTGAACTGGCCGTCCACACCGATCTGGATGTTCTTGTCCTTGGCTTCGAAAGCCTCGCCCAGAACCGGCTTGTACACGCCGTACGGGTTGGTCTCGTCGATGGTGCTGGTGGAATTCTCCTCAGGACCGCCCACGCTCTTGCCCCAGTCATGGTCGGCGCGGATCTTGAACTCATCCGAAGCCTTGACGGTCACGTCGCGGATGGTCCAGATGTCGCCGGAGGTGTTGGTCATGTCGAAGTCGGTGTCCCAGGAGGTTCCGTTCAGGGTGCCGATCAGGGACCACATCTTGGGTTTCTCCACGGGTGCCGGCGGTTCGGGCTGGTCAACCGCGATGGAAGCGATGATCTTGCCCGTAGCGTTCTCGGGATCCAGGATGAAGTCGTACACGCCGTCTTCGACCAGGACGATGTTGGCACCATCCTGTCCGAGGGCGAATTCTTCACCCAGGGTGTAGGAGCTTACGCCGTCGGCATAACCGAAGTTCACGGCCCAGTCGGCGTCCTTGCGGAACTTCCACTCGTCACCGGCATTGAGGGCGACGGCCTTGGCCACATGGAGGGTGCCGTTGGTGACCATTTCCACGTCGCCGGCCCAGCTGTTGAACGAACCGATCACGCTCCAGGGGCTGACGTCCTTATAAGCGGCATACGGGTCGATGGTGACGGCCTGGGTCTTGATGATCTTGGCCGTGGCGTTTGCGGGATCCAGGAACAGGTCATAGGCTCCGCTCTCTGCGATCACGATGTTGGCGCCGTCCTGACCCACGGAGAATTCCTCGTCAAGGGTGTAGGAACTTACGCCGTCGGCATAGCCGTAGTTCACGGCCCAGTCGGCGTCCTTGCGGAACTTGAATTCGTCACCGGCGGCCAGGGTCACGTTCTTGGCCACATGGAGGGTGCCGTTGGTGACCATCTCCACGTCACCGGCCCAGCTGTTGAACGAACCGATCACGCTCCAGGGGCTGACGTCCTTATAGGCGGCATACGGGTCTTCCTGCTGTGCCACGGACGCGATGATGCGGGCAGTAGCGGAGGCATCGTCCAGGATGAAGTCGTACAGACCGTCTTCGGCAATCACGATATTGGCGCCGTCCTGGCCCAGGGAGAAGTCTTCACCCAGGGTGTAGGAACTTACGCCGTCGGCATAACCGAAGTTCACGGCCCAGTCGGCATCCTTGCGGAACTTGACCTCGTCACCGGCAGCGAGCTGGACGGCCTTGGCAACATGGAGGGTGCCGTTGGTCCACATCTCATAGTCGTCGGCCCAGCCGTTGAACGAACCAATCAGGCTCCAGGGGCTCTTTTCGGTGTATCGGCCGTACGGATCGCCGGTAGGCAGATAGACCTCATAGTCCGGAATGTTGATGGTTCCGGCCGATTCTACGTAACCGTTCCGCATATTGTCGCGGGCGGTTTCCTGCATGGAGGCGCGGAGAGCCATCACGATGTTGGCGGTGCTGCCTTCCGAAAGTCCGTAGGCGATCAGCGTCTTGGAAAGATTGGCTACGGTAACCGTAATCTGGTTTTCCTTCACGGAGGAAGGGACCTGGATCTCGGTGTTCTCTCCATTCACGGATTTCAGGATCACGGAATGGTTTACGGGCATTTTCTGGTTGAAGTCCTGGTTGAAGGACCCCGGGGTGAAATCCACTACGATGGCCTCGTCGGTCACCGCGTAGGATTGTACCACAGGAGCTGTGGCTTTCGAGGCATCGAACATCACCATCTGCTCCCGTACGCAGGATACGGCGGCAAGGGCCACCAACCCTGCAGATACTATGGTTGATATAAATTTCTTCATAAGGCGGATCATCTATTAATAACCGGGATTCTGCTCCAGGTTGGAATTGGCCAGACGGTCGCTGTCAGGAATCGGGAACAAGGTGCGGTAAGAGTCAACATCCTTTCCTTCCTTGACTTCGCCCTTCCACTGCCAGGTATAACCGGAAGTGAATTTTCCGAAGCGGATGAGGTCGTTGCGGCGCCAGCACTCCTGATAGAGTTCACGGGCACGTTCATCCAGGATTTCATCCAGCGAGAGAGAGGAGACAGGGGCGAGGCCGGCACGGGCACGGACCTGGTTGAAAGCGTCGAGTCCGTCGATGCTGGCGCCACGGGCCTGGCATTCGGCAGCCATCAGCAGCACGTCGGCATAGCGCATCATCGGGAAGTCGGTATCGACGAAACCTGCTTCCTTTCCATAGCCGCCATTGCGGGTACGGTTGCGGAATTTCATGAAGGCGTAGCCGTGGGAGAATTCACCCACGTCGTCGATATCGGCCTGCTGGGTCTCGGTGTAGAAGAGCTTGCGCTGGTCGTCATCGCTGAACTTGGCATAGAATTCCGGGGTCATGCGGAGACCGCCCCAGCCGGAGGAGATGCCCATTACGTCGGGATCCATGGCACCGCCCGTAGAGGCGAAGATCAGGTAGTTGGTGCAGCCGTAGCTCTGGGTATAGACACCGTCCTGCTGGATGGAGAAGATGATCTCGTCGGTGCAGAGGTTGTTGTCGGCCAGGAAGAGTTCCTGGTAGGCGGGATAAACGCCGGCGGAGCTGGTGTGCAGGCTGTAACCGTCGCCCATGAGGCTCTTGAGCACATTGGCGCAGTCGTTCCAGCGGGGCGCCCCGGTGAACACCTCGGCGTTCAGGTAGAGTTTGGCCAGCAGGAACTTGGCGGCACCCATGCTCACGTGACCTTCGGCCACATTGTTCTTTCCGGGCAGGTTGCCTGCGTCGATGATGGAGGTCAGCTCTTTCTCCAGCCAGGTGAACAGATCGGCACGGGAGATCTGGGAAGGATTTACGCCTACGATATCGTCCTCGGTGGCAAACGGCACATTGCCGAAGCAGTCCAGGGCATGGTAGTAAGCGATGGCGCGAAGGACGCGGGCCTCATCGACATATCGGGAAATCACGGAAGTGTCGTAATTGCTGAGATTCTTTACTTCGCGGATGAATTCGTTGGCCGATGCCACCTGCATGAAGATGCGGGAATAGAACGCATAGATGAAGGTGTCATCCGTAGTCCAGTTCATATAATGGAAGTTCTTGATGGTCTGGTCGTTCCAGCCGCAGAGACTTTCATCGGTGGTGAGTTCTTCGTGATGGTACAGGCCGCGGATGTACTGGGAGGCACCGCCGTCCAGACCGGAGATGGAAGGGCTTCCGTTCGGTCCGTAATAACCGGAAGTGGCAAAGCCCAGATATACACCGGAGATATAGGAATCAAGGGCTGCCTGGCTGGTGAGCACCTTGTCCACGGTGTTGGCGTTGGGGTCGATGGGAGTAACATTCAAATCCCCCACGCAAGCGGTCATAGTTGCAGCTGCTGCAACGATTCCAAGAATATTCTTGAGAGTTTTCATAATGCGCAAGCCGGATTAGAAGTTAAACTTGACGCCCGCTACAAAGGTTCTCGGGCGGGGATACACCGTTCCGTCGATACCGCCGAAAACTTCCGGGTCGATACCTGTGTACTTGGTGATGGTAAGGAGATTCTGGACAGTGCCGAAAATATTCAGGGAAGCGTCGCGTCCGCCGTCGGAGAAGACCTTGGGGAAGGTGTAGCCGATGGTGAAGTTGTCCAGTTTCAGGAAGGAACCGTCCTGCAGGTAGTAGTCGGACAGATACTGGGCCTGGGTGAACATGGACTTGGGAGCGGAGGAAACGCGGTTGCTCACGAACTGGTTGGTCCACAGGTCGGCCAGCATTTCGGTGTCGGAAGCCACGTTGTTGTATACCCAGTTTCCAATGGAGGCGTGGCCGGAGAGGGCAGCCGTCCAGTTCTTGTAGTTGAAGCTGGTGTTGAAGCCGAAGGTGTAGTCGGCATCGGCGTGGTGGCCCAGGTATTTGTCGTCGGCATTGATCTGGCCATCGTTGTTGCGGTCTACGTAGACACCGTTGACAGGGTTGCCGGCGGCGTCATAGACCTGCTGATAGAGGTAGAAGGTGCGCATGGGATAATCGACCTGGATCATCTGCACGTTGTTGCCGGTACCGCCGGAGATGCCGCCGGTCTCGATGCCGGTCGCATTCTCGTCGGAGGCGGTGAGCTTGGTGACACGATTCCTGTTGTAGGCCATGTTCACGCCGAAGGTCCAGCTCAGGTCGCGGGTCTCTACCAGAACACTGTTGATGTCAACTTCCACACCCATGTTGGTCATGGAGCCGATGTTGGTATTGAGGTAGTTGGTCAGGTTGGACAGGCCCGGAACCGGGATGTAGTTGAGAATGTCACGGGTGTCACGCTTGTACACATCTACACTGGCGGTGAGGCGGTCTTTCCAGAAACCGAAGTCCATACCGGCATTGTAGGTGGTGGTGGTCTCCCACTTCAGGTTGGCGCTGTAACCGAGGGCGACGACAGGAGCGGAATACTGCTCACCGTTCACGAAGTAGTAGGAGCCCGGAGAGTTGATGCTGAGGAACTGGGCGAAGGTGTCGTAGTAGCCGCCCACCTCCTGCTGACCGGTTTCACCCCAGGACAGACGGAGTTTGAGGGTGGAGACGGGCTCCACGTTCTCCATAAAGGATTCTTTCTTGATGTTCCATCCCAGAGCCACGGACGGGAAGATACCCCATTTGTTGTTCTGGAAACGGGAGGTGCCGTCGGCGCGGAGCGTGGCGGTGATCAGGTAACGGTCGGCGAAACTGTAATTGGCACGGCCGAAGAAGGAAATCAGGTAAAGCTCGCCCTTCCCTTCCGTGTTGCTCATTTCCAGACGGTCGGACAGACGGTACTTGTAATTGTGGTTGTTGCTCCAGAAGTGCTGCCAGGAATAACCGGCCATCAGGTCGACGAAGTGTTTCTCCGCGAAGGTCTTGTTATAATCGGCATAGAACTCCAGGGTGGTGTTCCGGCGTACATAGTCGTAGTCGGTGTGGGAACCGCCGCCGGATTCAGTGGTGTTGTGGATGGAAGCCTCGGAGCCCTTGGCCACCTCGGTGGTGCCGTTGGACTTGGCCCAGTCGATACCCAGGTTCAGGTTCAGGCGAAGGTCTTCGAAGCCGTGGACCTTGTAATCGAACTGGGTATTGCCGATGAACCGGAGGGCGTTGGCATAGTCGGTCTGGGAGGCCAGGAGGGCTACCGGGTTCAGGGTTGCCATGGTGTTGGGGTTGCCGGCGGCATCGAACCAGGTGGTATAGCCGTTGATGCCCTTGGCGTCATAGACCGGCTTGGTAGGGTCGTAGTGGTTGGCGGCACCGATGGCGCCCTGGTTGGCGTACAGGTTGTAAGCATAGGTGCCCTTTCCGTTCACATTCACGGTGAGGTGATTGTCGAAGAAAGAAGGAGCCAGGTTCAGGGCCAGTGTCCAGCGGTCCATCTCGGAGCCCTTGAGCGTACCGTTCTGCCAGGTGAAGCCGGTGGAAACGCGGTAAGGCAGCCAGGAACCGGCGCGGCCGTTGACGCTGAGGTTGGCGTCCACGGAAGGAGCCACGCGATAGATTTCGCGCTGCCAGTCGGTGTTGGTATTGCCCAGAGCGGCTTCAGCTGCGGAATTGGGACCGTAGAAGTCGCGGATGAGGGAACGGATGCCGTTGGCGTCCAGCAGGCTGTTGTACTTGGCGATGGTGTTCACGGAAGTAGTGAGGTCGACCGCTACATGCGGAGCCCCTTCGGCCGTTTTGCTGCCCTTCTTGGTGGTGATCACGATAACGCCGTTGGAAGCGCGGGAACCGTAGATGGCGGTGGCCGATGCATCCTTGAGCACGGTGAAACTCTCGATATCTTCCGGGTTGATGGAAGAGAGTGGGTCGCTCATGCCGGAGATGCCGTCGTTGGACACGGGAAGGCCGTCGATCACATACAACGGGTCGTTGGAAGCGTTGATGGAGGAGCCGCCACGGATACGGACGGTGGCACCGGAGCCCGGCATACCGGAACCGGCGGTAACCACCACACCGGCGCTCTTGCCCCGCATGAGGTCGGCCGGAGAAGTGATGACACCCTTGTTGATCTCATCGGCCTTTACCGTGGAGACGGAGCCGGTGAGGTCGCTCTTCTTCACGGTACCGTAGCCGATGACCACCACGTCGTCGAGGAATTCGGTGTCTTCCACGAGGGTGATGGTGGCCGGAACGGCATTGGCCGCGAAGGTTTGGGTTGCATAGCCGATGCAGCTGATTTCGATGACTGCATTGGCGCTGGAAACGGTGAGTACGTAGTCGCCGTCGAGCCCGGTGGAAGTTCCGTTGGAAGTTCCTTGCTCAACCACCGCGGCCCCGATGACCGGGCCCATGGCGTCTACTACCACACCTTTAACCTGGTATCCGCCCTGGGCGAATACGGTTGCGCAGGCTGCGAGCAGCACTGCGGTTGCGGTTAAAAACCTTTTCATTTAGCGTGTAGTTGATTAATGTATAGTGATTTACTTGGTCTTCTTGGTCTCAATCAGGGCGACGCATGCGGCACCTGCCACCAGGAACACGCCGGCGGCGATAAACATGGCAGCCTGGCTTCCCACCAGATTGAGCACCAGACCGCCGGTAGCGGCGGCCACGATCTGCGGCAGGCAGATGGTGCAGTTGAAAAGGCCCAGGTAGGAGCCCATGTGCGGGCTGCCCTCCAGGGCGTTGGTCAGGAGCGTGAACGGCAGGGCCAGCATGGCGGCCCATGCGAAGCCGATGAGAAAATAGCTTACGAAGAGGGCGTACTGGTTGTGCATGAAGAACACCGAGGCAAAGCCGGCCGCGCCGATCAGCAGGCTCATCACATAGGCCAGCTTCAGGTTCTTGAAACGCGGAATCACGAGGGCCCAGAGGATGGAACCCACGGCCTGGACGGCAAAGACGATGCCCACCCAGTTGCCGGCGGACTGATAGCCTTCGGAAGCTACGTCCGTGGTGCCCCACACATTGGCGGCAATGGCTCCGTTGGAATAGGTCCACATATACAGGAAGGCGGCCCAGCAGAAGAACTGCACCAGACCCACGGTCCAAAAAGTCTTGGGCGCCTTGACCAGGAGTTTCAGCAGGCCCTCTCCTTTCTCCTCCTTCTCTTTGGCCGGGTCGATGCCGTGGAATTCGGCATACTCCTTCGGAGGCATCTCCTTCACCTTGAAGAAGGTGAACAGGACGCAGAGGATGAGGATGGCGGCGCCGCAGTAGAAACTGTAGATGACGCTGTCGGGGATCACGCCTTCAGGGGCGATGTTGGAAATGCCGATCCAGGTGAACAGGTAAGGGAAAATGTAGCCCACCAGCGAGCCGGCGTTGCACAGGAAACTCTGGATGGAATAGGCCTGGGCCTTCTGTTCCTCGTTCACCATGTCCCCGACCATCATCTTGAAAGGCTGCATGGCCACGTTGATGGACGTGTCGAGGAAAATAAGGGAGAACAGGCCGAACCACATGGCGCCGCTGAGCCCCAGGAACAGCCGGGTGCTGAAATTGAGGCTGCCGGCATTGGGAAGGAAGATCATCACCAGCACGGCAACGATGGCGCCCACCAGCAGATACGGCTTGCGGCGACCCATCCTGCACCAGGTCCTGTCTGAATACTTGCCGATGAGGGGCTGGACGATCATACCCATGAGAGGAGGAAGGATCCAGAAGAACGACAGCGAGTGCGGGTCGGCACCCAGCGTGGCGAAAATGCGACTGATGTTTGCACTTTGCAGTGCATACGCAATCTGGACTCCGAAGAAACCGAAGCTCAGGTTGAACATCTGCCAAAAGCTTAAATTGCGTTTTGCGGACATGGTTATTGTGCGTTATAATCACATAGTTAACAAAGCAAATATAATCAATTATTCCTTATCATATTCGCGCGGGGGACGAATTGTCGCATTAGGGCGATGAACGGACCGATTAAGCAGATGAATCGGAGGGCCGATTTGCGCATTATCCCGTTTTTTAGTACTTTTGCGTTCACATGAACAAGGTAAGCACATCACTGATTATTCACGGAATGGCCTTGCTGCACGGAGCTGTGGCCTGGCTATGCCTGTATTTCGGGATAGCGGACACACTCATCCTCACGGTCCTTACCATGACCATGACCCTCCTGTTGTGTCTCAAGGAAGAGCTTCCCATCGGCCTGTCGTCCATCATCATCGTCTTGGTGAATGTGTTCGGTTTCCTGATGGGCAACTGGGGAGCGAGACTGCTGGTGCAGTTTTTCAGCAGCGATGTCCTCCCGCGCGTGCTGTCCACGGTCATCACCACGGAGCTTCTGGGCTGGGGACAAGTCCTGTTCCTGCATGTTTTTCCTGCCGTCCGGCATTCCCGCGAATCGTGGCGGGAAGATGTGGGCTGGCTGGTGGCTGCGGTAGCCATCGTCTTCATGCTCCGGATCGGTATCAACCTGCTGATTTCCAGAGAGACAACCAGCACCCAGACCGTGCTGGTAATTGTGGAAGTGGGCGTTTTCTGCCTGGCCTTTGTCATCTATTTTGCCGCCCGCATGCGCGACCAGGCGGCCCTGGAAAGGGAAAAGACCCATCAGGCCGAATTCAGTTACATGACGCTCAAGCAGCAGGTGAATCCCCATTTCCTGTTCAATTCGCTCAACATCCTGGATTCCCTGGTGCAGGAAAACACGCGCGAAGACGCCAGCCGCTACATCCACAAACTGGCCGGAATCTACCGCTACATGCTCCAGCATGAAGGGGAAGACCTGGTCCGCCTGTCGGACGAAGTGGAATTCGCCCGCATGTACACGGACTTGCTGAAAGTCCGTTTTCCCGAAGGCTTTTCCGTGGAGATGGATATTCCGGAAGAGGATCTCCGGCGTTTCATCGTCCCCTGTTCCCTGCAGCTGCTTCTGGAAAATGTGACCAAGCACAATGCCATCCTGCCGGACTCCCCGCTCAGCGTGCGGATCGCATCGGATGGTGAAGCCATTACCGTAAGCAACAACATCATTCCCCGCCTCTCCCCATCCCCATCCACCGGACTGGGTCAGAAATACATCGTACGCCAATATAAGGACAAAACCAGCAAAGAAGTAGTCATTTTCTCGGACGGGAAACGCTACAGCGTCACGGTCCCGCTCCTATAATCTCTTTTCCCCATGCTCCACATGAATGCCCTCATCATAGAAGACGAACCCCGCGCCCAGCGGATGCTCCGGAACCTGCTTGCCACCTATTTCCCGGAAATCAGTGTCATGGCCTGCACGGCTTCCGTAAAAGAAAGCGTGGAGTGGCTCCGGATGCATGATGGAGCCACTCCGGACACCCTTGCACCGGACGTGATTTTCATGGACGTGGAACTGCTGGACGGTACCAGCTTCCAGATTTTCGACAAAGTGAAAGTGACCTCCCATGTGATCATGACCACGGCCTATGACAATTATGCCGTCAAGGCCTTTGAGGTGAATTCGCTGGATTATCTGCTCAAGCCCATCGAGCCGGATGCCCTCAAACGCGCCGTCGCCCGGGCCGAGGCTTCCCTTGCAGAGATACCCCAGCCGGAGCGCCGCACCCCGCGGGAGAAGTTCGTCATCCGCCTGAACGACCGGATCGTCCCTGTCAAGACCAAAGACATCGCCTACATTTATTCGGAAGCCAAAAACACCTACCTTGTTACGGACGAAGGCATTCCGTATGTGGTTGACGAGACCCTGGATGCCATTGAACAGGAGTTGCCGCAGGAAAGTTTCTTCCGGATTTCCAGAAGCAGCATCATAGCGGAAGACGCGGTAGACAGCATAACCAAACTGGTTGGCGGCCGTCTCCGCGTCCTGCTCAAGGGCAAACTCCCTTCTGACATCGACCTTACGGTTTCCCGATCCAGGACCGATGCCTTCCTGGAATGGCTGGAGCGGTGATTACCGTCCCCTGCCGGATGTGTGGATCAGATTCCCGATCTGCTTGTTCAATTTTGTATTCGCAATCAGGCTTTCCAGCGTGCAGTGCATGCGGAAACGCCAGTAATAGCGCGGAATGGCCGGCACGTTGATCCGTTCGTCCACCGGATTTCCCGGATAGCGCACATCCCCGTCGATGGAAATCCAGTCCTGCAGCGGAAGGATGGCCATCATGGCAGGTGACTCCATGTGCTGGAACAGGATCTCTTCGCAGACCCACGGTTCACAGAAATACGGAGCGTCACCGATATGATGCAGATTCTCGTGATAGAAACGGGCGGTGAGGGTGCGGTCTTCTTCCCACCAGGCCCTCAGCGGGGCCATGTCGTGGGTGCCGGTGGCGCAGACGCACAGGTACGGATAGGTGGCCGGGTTGCCGAAGAGCACCTTCGGGTCCTTGGGCATCCGCTGGATTTCCAGGGAGAGGATGTTCAGGTCGGCCATGGTTTCGGGCACGCAGGCAGGAATCATGCCCAGGTCTTCACCGCACGCCAGCATGCCCGTGGATTCAAGCAGTTCCGGCAGTTTCTTATAGGCCGATTCTTTCCAGCAGGCATCGTTCCTGTGATAGAAGAAATCGTTGTACAGGCTGTTGTAGCGAGCTTTCTGGCCATCGTCCAGGGCGAAATAGGCCTTGCTGGAGAGCGGAGCGGAAATGCGGGGATGATAGCATCCCTTCTTGCGCGGATCCTCGATGAAGAGCACGTCCGTCTCATCCCACCCTTCCTGCGGAGTAACATAGCGGCCGCCGGAAATATCGAATCCCCTCTGGCGGAGTTCGTCCCCGGTGAACGGTACGGCAGGGTTGAAATAGCCCATGAGGCCGGTCTTGTACTTGACAGGAATCTCCCAGATGCGGAAGAACCCGAGGATGTGGTCGATCCGGAACGCGTCGAAGTACTCGTTCATCTTCCTGAGGCGGTTCTTCCACCAGGCATAGCCGTCTTCGGCCATCTTTTCCCAGTTGTAGGTGGGGAATCCCCAGTTCTGGCCATCCACGGCGAAAGCATCCGGCGGGGCGCCGGCCTGGCTGTCCATGTGGAAGAGAGCCGGGAAGGTCCAGGCATCGCAGCTGATGCGGCTCACGCCGATCGGAAGGTCTCCCTTGAGCACCACGCCGTGCTTATGGGCATAGGCTACGGATTCTTTCAGCTGGGCGTCCAGTTGATATTGCACATAGCAATGGAAGTCAGCTTCGCTTTTGTGTTCCTGGACAAATGCGTCCACTTTTTTCTGGCTGTATTTGGCATAAGCCCCCCACTGGGAGAAGTCGGCCGTTCCTTTGACATCGCGGATGGCGCAATAGGCCGCATACGGAAGGAGCCAATAGGCGTTGTCGGAAACAAATTTCTTGTATTCAGGGCTTTCCATTACTTTTTCGCCCTGTTTTTCAAAGGCTTTCCGCACATAGCGGATCTTGGCCTCGTTCACTTTCTCATAATCCACCTTGTCCAGGGCATTCAGTTCGTCTTTTAGGACTTTATAGGCCTTGTCGGCGCGGATCCCGAGGGCAGGCAGATGAAGGAACTGCGGATGAAGGGCGAAGGACGAATTGGCGTTGTACGGATAGGAATCCGTCCAGGTATGCGTCATGGTGGTGTCGTTGATGGGAAGCAGCTGGATTACATTCTGCCCGGTTGCCACGGCCCAGTCCACCAGCTTCTTGATATCGTGGAATTCCCCTACTCCGAAGCTGTCTTCCGTACGGAGGGAGAAGACAGGGATGGCTACGCCGGCTCCTTTCCAGGGAATCAGTGGGAACTGCGGGTCCTGATCGGCCAGAGCCAGCCGTTTTCCCTTGGCGGGAATCTCTGCAAAAAGGTGATTGGCGCCGGTTTCCCACACGATGGGCTCCAGGGTTTTGCGGTCCACTACCAGGAACTTGTATTCAAAGGCATCCTTCACGTCCAGGTCGATGCTCCACATCGGAAAGTTCCAGTCGTTCAGAAGGATAGGCTTGTCCCATCCATGCAGGGTCTTTCCTTTTGTGCCGGCAATGGCAACAGCCTGGTCCGGACGGATTTCGGCCCCGGGAATACAGAAAGTCACATTGCCTTCCTGCATGCCGGCCTCTCCCCGCTGGCGGGAGAAGATGACATCCTTGAAGGCCGACGACCAGAAAGCCGAATTGGCTGGACGGTCCAGCCAGCGGGAGCGGATGTCCAGATTGCCCGTTTCGGGCAGGCGGAGCGTATGGTTCTGCCATTCTCTGCGGATTACCTTTCCCTCCTTGACGATGGAAAAAGTAAAATCGTGCGTCTCGTCAAAATCTTTGGCTGACAGCTCCTTTTCCCAGAGCCCGCCGTAGATGGATTTCATGTCCAGACTGCGCTTGCCGATATTCAGGACGACCTTTTCGCCCCATTGGGTAACATACCGGACGCTGATTTTGATTTTCATTTCAGTGTTTTGTTAAGTTATTATGGTACAAATATATACAAATATTTTTTATTGTCCTCCCAATCGGCCGAAGAATTCCAGCACTTCGGCCCAGTGGCGGAACGGGTCTTTGCCGAATTCCAGCACCGTGCCGGGAAAACCTGCGGCGCCGCATTGCTCTGTGTGCGCATCCAGCAGATAATCCCCCATCATCAGCTCCTTATGGGTGGACAGGATCACATGGTCCCAGGCGGGAACGTCCAGCCACCGGTCTATCCATTCCTGACGGTCCTGCTGGCACAGGAGGTAGACGTCATAGTCTCGGTTCAGGGTGTTGAAACCCTTTACGGCCTCGTTGACGGGGTCTCCGTTGCGGGTGTCCAGCAGCACGTCGTCCACATTGATGAAGAGGGTCCTCCGGGAGCGTTTCTCCTGCCTGTCATCTATCCATTGGATCACCGGAAGGACAGCGTGCAGCAGGGCTTTTTCATTCAGCCTGTGCTCGCCGTTGAAACGGATGGCCTGGCGGTAATGGGCGTGGAATTCGTCGTAGCAGTCTACCAGCGTGTCCTGGCGGCCGAAAAGCCCCCAGACGCGGTCTCCGTCGGCCTTGGCAAAATTTTGGGCCGTTATTCCGCGGAAGTCTTCCAGCAGCGCCTTGGTGACCATGAACCAGGTGGCGCCGTCTTTTCGGGGATTTTGGAATTCCGTTTTTCCCAGGCCCATATTCTTCTGGATGGTATCGGCCAGATGCAGGGCGGGATTCACGCAGATGCGGTCGTATCCGGCGAGTTTTTCGGCGAACATGCCGCCCATCGAGGTGCCGACGATCAGGTCTGGCTGCTCTGTTTCGCAGAGTTCCTGCAGCATCTGAAGGGCCACCTGCGGTTCTACCGGCACGTCCGGCGAGATAACGGTGGCGTTCGGCATCAGGATGCGGAGACGTTCCGCAGTGCCCGTGGACCCTGCGGAAGCAAATCCGTGGATGTAGATGATTTTCTTCCCGGCCATCAGGGCAGGCCGGGCGTATTCGTAGAATTCCATTCTATTTGTGCACTAAGTACTGCTCTTCCTTATAAGTGAGACCCATGAAGAAGATGGCCAGGAGGCAGGCGGCGATGAGCAGCAGGAAGGTCCAGCTCCATCCGGCAGCCTGGGCCACGTAGCCGATTACGGTATTGGCCAGCAGGAAGGTGCCGAAGAAATAGCCGAAGAAGCCGGTCAGGCCGGCGGCTGTGCCCGAAGCATTCTTGGGGGCCAGGTCCAAAGCCTGCACGCCGATCAGCATCACCGGACCGTAAATGAAGAAACCGATGCCGATAAGAGAGATGATCACCACCGTGAGATTGTCGATGAAGAGCCAGTACAGGACGATGAAAACCAGCACCAGCGCCATGAACAGCATGGTGGGCAGGGCCCGTCTGCCGTGGAAGAGTTTGTCGGACAGCCAACCGCACAGGAGCGTGCCGGGAATGGCGGCGAACTCATAAGCGAAATAGGCCCATCCGGCGCTCTTGAGGTCGATTCCCTTTTCCGTCAGGATGGTAGGAGCCCAGTCCAGGCAGCCGTAGCGGACCATGTAGACGAAGGCGTTGGCCAGGGCGATGTACCACAGGAACTTGTTGTTGAGCACGTGCTTGAACAGGATTTCCTTGGTAGAGAGGGTCTCTTCGTGCTTTTCGGAGTAATTCTTGGGATAGTCGTTGCGCCAGGCCTCGATGGACTGGAGCCCGCACGACTGGGGCGTATCCCGGAGAAGGACAAAGGCGAGCAGGGCGATGAAAACAGCCACCGCTGCGGGGAAAGCGAAGGTGCCGATGAGGAAGTAGAGCTCTGAATGGGCGCCGTAGAACCAACTGCCGAACCAGGCGGCGCCGTAGGTTGCCATCGGCCCGACAAGGGCACCGCCGACGTTGTGGGCGCAGTTCCAGATGCTCATTTTGGTGCCCCGTTCGCTCACTGAGAACCAGTGGGTCATCACACGGCCGCAGGGAGGCCATCCCATGCCGTTGAACCAGCCCACCAGGAAATTGAGCACGCCCATCACCAGGATGGCCAGTGTCTTATGGTCTGCGCCGATGAATTGGATGGGCACAATCATGAAGCACATGGAGATGGCAGTAAGGACCAGGCCCAGAGGCAGGAAAGCCCTGGCATTGGACCGGTCGCTCACGCTGCCCATCAGGAATTTGGAAAGGGCATAGGCGGCGGCGTTCAGGCCCAGCACAAAGCCCAGTTCGGTTTTCTCGAAGCCCAGCGGCGCCATGGCGGGAATGGCCATGGACAGGTTCTTTCTGACGAGATAAAAGCCGGCATATCCGATGAAAGCGCCCAGGAACACCTGGAGACGAAGCCTTTTGTACTTTGCATCGGCCTCGGGGCCGGTTTCTGCCGGTTTGTAAGCCGGCTGTTGCAGGAATTTAAGCATTATTTTTCAGTGTCATTAATATCCAAAGCCTCTGCCAGGATGGAGATGGGATTGGCTACCTGATAGCCGGTAGACATCTCAATCTGCCATTTGCAGGTTTCGCAGTCGCACGCCACCACGTCCGGGTTCACCGAACGGATCTGCTCGAACAGAGGGGCTCCGATGGCCTGGGACGATGCGTAATTCTCTTTCTTGAACCCATAGGTGCCGGCGATGCCGCAGCAGGCCGAATCCAGCAGGGTGAACTCCAGCCCGGGGATCATGCGGAGGATCTTCTCCGAGAACACGCCCCAGCCCATCTTATCCATGTGGCAGGGCACGTGATAGGCCACTTTTTTGTGAAAATCGGCCCGGAATTTCAGCTTGGCGCCCTTTTCCAGTTTTTCGTAGATGAAGCGGGTGGCCATCAGGAGGGAATTCTTCACTTCCGCATTGTCTACGCCCAGCAGGTTGGGATACTCTTCCCGGATGGTGAGGGTGCAGGTAGATGAGGTGGTGACCACTTTCAATCCCCCGTCGGTCGCTTTTTTCAATGCCTCGATGTTGTGTCGGGCGTTCTTGGCAGCCTTATCCGACATGCCGTTGGTGATCATGGCGATGCCACAGCATTTTTCGTGGTCCAGCAGTTTCACGCCCACCCCCAGCGCGTTCATCACTTTCACCAGGTCTTTGCCCAGAGCGGGATTGTTGTAATTCACATAACAGCCGTGGAAATAGGCCACCTGCTCTTCGAAGGCGGCCTGTTCCTTCTCCCTGTGCCGGAGCCAGCCTTCGAAACTGCGTCCGCTGTATTGGGGGAAGGTACGGCGATGGTCGATCTTGAGCATGGCGTCCAGGGCCGTTTTGGTGATGCCCAGGCCGGTGACGCCGTTTACGATGGGGGCGAAAGGCCGGGCCAGCGAGCCCATGAAATCCGTGGATGCCAGGATACGGTCCCGCAGCGGAGGGATGGATTTCTCGTATTTGATTCGGGCAGACTGGATCAGGTCCGCTACCTTTACGCCGGAAGGGCAGGCCACCTCGCAACGCTTGCAGTTCAGGCAGTATTTGAGGGCGTAATTGAAGAAATAGGGGTCTTTCAGGCGAAGGCGTTCACCGTCCGGACCCGCCTGCTTGGGGCCGGGATACAGCGGATTGACCTGAAGCACCGGGCAATACGCCGTACAGATCGTGCATTTCATGCACTCCTCGAAGTTATGCTTGCTCTGGGTGAATTCTTGCAGTTTCATATCAGTCAGGCTTCATTTCCGGATTTCAGGATTTCATCAACGACAGCGAATGCGCTGCGGACGGCCAGGCCGGCACCGCTGCCCAGTTCCGGGTGGGTTTCGCCCAGAACAGAGCCTATGGCGAACAGGTTCCTGAGCGGCTTTCCTTCCAGCAGGCAGTGCAGGGACTCATCGGTTTTTACGCCATACTTCATGTAGGGCTGGTCTTCCATGAAGGCCGGATTGTACCAGTCGCTGCGGTTTTCGTCCTGTACCACGTCCACTCCGAAGACAGGTTCCGAGATCCGGAAAGGATTGGAACGGAGGCCCTTGGAGAAGAATCCGCCGGAAGCCAGGATAAAATGCGAAGCCTCCAGGAAGTGGCTGTCCAGGTTCTTTGTCACGATACTGTGCACCACCCCGTCGTGGATGTTGTGGGCCGACAGGACCTCGTCGCCCATCAGGTATGTGCCGCCCAGCACTTCGTAGCGGCGCTTGAGGAGCATCTGCGTGCGCACGCCGGGAACTGACGGAGGCAGGGTCCCTACGAACACCACCCTGGCCGGGATGCTGCGGCGGATGCGGTCGGGAACCGAAGTGTCCTGCAGGCCGAATACCTGCGGCAGGATCACGGTATCCTCGTCCTTGAGCAGCACACGGATCTCCTGCACGGCTTTTTCCCAGATGCGGTCCATGGTGCGGGCTATCTGCACCGAACGCATTTCGCTGGGACTTTTCTCCAGCTGCTCCATTTCCGGCATGTTCAAGAACCGGATGCGGCAGGTCATGCCTTGCTTTTCCAAACCCTCGGCCAGGAAGGACGTGAAGAAGTCGTGGTATCCCAGGAAGTTGACGATAAGGACTTTCCGGGCGAATTGCGGCGAAGGAAAAAGGTCTACGTCTTCCAGCGAAAGGGTGGATGGACGAAAGGTGCCCAGCGGCATCAGACGCACCCCGGGCGTATAGTGCACGCGGATGCCGGCCTCTGCGAAAAGGTCCGTCATCCGCCTCGGCGGCTCTTCGATCGACTCAAAGCTGCCCGAGAAAAAATGCAGGGCGTTCTGCCCGGTGCTGACGATGGCCGTGTACTTTCCTTCTTTCTGCAGGCTGATTCCCGCAGTAAGGCCGGCCAGGCCGCCGCCTATGATAACAGTATCGAATTTCATAGTCCTAATACGTGTTTATAGACCCACTGCGTGTATTCCGCCTCACGGAGGGTGTCACCCCAGCCGATGGGGAAATTGCCTTTCCAGCGCTCGTTCAGGAAACTGGTCAGGTCGTCCCTTTCCTTGTCGATGCAGCCATGGGCCTTGGCAAGGAGCCCGGCGGCACGGCAGGCGCAGAATTCGCCCTGACAGGTACCCATGCCCACGCGGGTGCGCCGGCGAAGGTCTGTCAAGGTAGACACATCCAGCCTGTCGATGGCCGATTTGATCTCCCCTACCGACACTTCCTCGCATTCGCAGATGAGGGCGTCGTCCAGGCGGTCCGTGCCTCTGATGAGGGTGGCGCCGGTGCCCAGGCGGGCGGCAGCGGCTTTCTGGGCCATGGAAGGGGCTTCCCAGATTTTCTGGGCAACGTCTTTGTAAGATTTCTCTTCCGATCCCGGGAGCGGCGTGGTGGCCGTCTCGCATTTTTTGTCCACGCCCAGTTTTCGGCAGACCACGTCAGTGGCCATTTCTGCCATCAGCCTGTAGGTCATGAGTTTACCGCCAGTGATGGTGACCAGGCCCTTGAGCCCGTCGCGCTCCTCGTGGTCCAGGCATACGATGCCTCGGGAGATGTTCCGGCCGGCGGGGTCGTTGTCGGCGCTCACCAGCGGGCGTACGCCGGCATAGGCCCGAAGGATACGGGTCGATGAAAGCGAAGGGGCCAGTTTGGCTCCCTCAGTGATGAGGAGGGTGACCTCGTCGGGGGTCACGGCCACATTGTCGCATTCTTCGAAGGGGATGCGGGTTGAAGTGGTGCCGATGACGCAGACCGTGTCTCCCGGCACCAGGATATCGGCATTGGAGGGTTTGCGGCAGCGGTTGATGACAACGTTGTTCACGCGGTGGGCGAAGATGAGGAGGGCGCCTTTGGCGGGGTACATGTTCACCTTGACGCCGGCAAGTTCCGCGATATGCTGGCCCCAGATGCCGCAGGCGTTGACGATGACGGGAGCGTAGAAATCGGCCTTCTCCCCTGTCTGGCGGTTGCGGGTATGGATGCCCGTCACTACGCCTCCGGCTTTGATGATGCCGGTCACTTCCGTGTAAAGGCGCACCTGCCCGCCATGAAGTTTGGCGTCCAGCATGTTGGCAGCACACAGACGGAAAGGGTCTACACTGCCGTCCGGCACTTTCACGGCACCGATCAAGTCCGGATTCACGGAAGGCTCCATCCTGCGGGCCAGGTCCGGGTCGATTATTTCCGCGCTGATTCCCGCCTTGAGACAAGCTTCAACGAAGGTTTGCTGATAGCCCAGATCGTCTTCGGGAAGGGTGATGAACAGGCCGTCGGTCTCGTCTATGCAGTGGGCTGCGATGCGCCTCAGGATCATGTTCTCCTCGATACATTCACGGGCCGATTCACCGTCGTTCACGGCATAGCGTGCTCCGGAATGAAGAAGGCCATGATTGCGGCCGGAAGCACCAGTGGCTATATCAGACCTTTCCACCAGCAAAGTGCGCAGGCCTCTCATCGCACAGTCCCGCTGCGTGCCGGCACCGGTTATGCCTCCGCCGATAATAATGACATCAAACTCGTTCGGTTTCATTTCGTCCTTAAATAACATACAAATATACTCAACCCCATCCAAAAGCGCAAGCCATTTGCCCTCCCCTTCCCTCCTTTTGCAAAAATATTTGACAAAGTATTTGCAGAATCCGAAAAAAACCTTACCTTTGCAATCCCAAACGATGGTGCTGTAGCTCAGATGGTAGAGCAATGGACTGAAAATCCATG
>ERZ842401.1260-NODE-1260-length-36801-cov-4.154765_pt1 | contig 36801 bp, 36 predicted proteins | sample MGYA00521270_ERZ842401 | MGnify/ENA primary metagenome ERZ842401 (study PRJEB31892, sample SAMEA3878208) | bioreactor metagenome | biome: Moose rumen | place: Sweden | collected 2011-10 | study: EMG produced TPA metagenomics assembly of the PRJEB12797 data set...
AGCCCGACGACCTCGGATATGATGAGTCGGCTCCCGCTCCGCGCAAGAAGCTCAACCTCAGCAAAAAGGCTATGATCGGCATCATCGCCGGCGCAGCCGCAGCGGTCGTTCTCGCCGTCGTCCTGATTCTCGTCTTCACGCTCGGCGGATCCAATTCGCCGGAAGGCGTCGTCAGGAAGTTCGTCAAGGCATACCAGAATTACAATCTCTCGGACATGATTGACGCCTTATATCCGGATGAAGTATTAAGCGCCGTGCTCAAGGATAACGACATGACCAAATCGGAATATAAGCGTAAGATCAAGGAAGCTCAGGAAGAAATCGATGAGCGGATGGAAGATCTGGATGAAGATGAACTGCCGGAGAAATACACCGTTAAAGTTGTCGACAGCGAAGCGCTCGACAAGGATGATCTGAAGGAGCTGAACGAGTGGTATAAAAATCAGTTCGGTACCAGCAAGAAATATATCTCCGAGGCAAGAGAATTGACGGTCTGCACCAAGTCTGAAGATGAAGACTGGGACGATGCGGATGAGTCCGAAATCACCGTTGTGAAGATTAACGGTAAATGGTACATTTCGCTGGAGGGCATGCTCATTGATCCGCTGTACAGCATTCTCAATGGCCGTTATTGATATCTGTTCAACAGACTGTATCAAGGGCACGCGAAGCAATTCGCGTGCTTTTTTGTGTGCGGTGCCGCGTAAAGTCTCCGTTCATTCCGTTTCAAAACGCGTTTCCATTTTTTGATTAAGCAAATTGACATCTTTCGACTTATGCAGTAAAATAAGCTTGTATTGCAGAATACAACAGATTTGTAAGGGGGAAAAACCATGTATTGCAAAAATTGCGGAAAATTCATGAACGATGACGATCCGTTCTGCCCGAACTGCGGAACGCGCAACGGCGCGCAGTCTGTGCAGCCCGCGAACGGTCAGTATGCGCCTCAGCCCGACGACCTCGGATATGATGAGTCGGCTCCCGCTCCGCGCAAGAAGCTCAATCTCAGCAAAAAGGCTATGATCGGCATCATCGCCGGCGCAGCCGCGGCCGTCGTTCTTGCCATCGTCCTGATTCTTGTCTTCTCGCTCGGCGGATCCAACTCGCCGGAAGGCGTCGTCAAGAAGTTCGTCAAGGCATACCAGAATCACAATCTCTCGGACATGATCGACGCATGCATTCCGGACGAAGTCCTGAGCTATCAGCTGAAGCAGAACGATATGACCAAATCGGAATACAAGCGTGCGTTGAAGGAAGCGCAGGAAGAGCTCGATGAAGAGTATGAGGATGAAGACGACGATGAAATGAACTTCACCTATAAAATCGACGACAGTGAAACGCTGGACAAGGACGATCTGAAGTCGCTGAACGATTGGTACAGGAGCAGATACGGCACGTCAAAGAAATATATCTCCGAAGCAAAAGAACTGACCGGCCGCATCAGGTTTGACGACGACGAGGATTGGGAGGATGCGGATGAAGTGTATCTCACCGTTGTAAAGATCGACGGCAAATGGTACATTTCGCTCAAGAGCGCGCCCATTAATCCGCTGAACTCCATTCTCAGAAGAGAAACCGTACATGATTACTATTACGGCGGTTAATTCACTGTAACGATCAAACGAGCACGCGTTTCGCGTGCTCGTTTCTTATGAAAAAAATCAATACTCTCCGGCGTACTTTTGAAAGCGTTTGACCTTTTCGGCAACCGCTTTCCCCGTGGGCGTGGCGGCAAGCCCGCCCTTTGCCGTTTCCCGGTATTCCTTGCGGATATCCCGCCCGACCTGCAGCATGGCCGATACGACTTCGTCAAACGGGATCAGGCTCGTAATGCCGCACAGCACCATATCCGCGCACAAAAGCGCGTTTGCAGCACCGAGCGCATTTCTTTTGATGCAGGGGCATTCGACCAGCCCCGCGACCGGATCGCAGACGAGCCCCATGATATTTTTGATCGTCATCGCCGCAGCGTCGAGCGATTGCTCAGGTGTGCCGCCGGACAGCTCTACGATGGCGGCAGCGGCCATCGCGCTCGCGACGCCGGTCTCCGCCTGACAGCCGCCGTCCGCGCCGGAAATCGTAGCGTTCTGCGCGAAGAGCAATCCGACCGCGCCTGCGGTAAACAGCCCCTGCACGAGCTGCTCATCGGTCCAGCCGCGCTCAATGCCGCACTCGATCAGAACGCCGGGTAAGATCCCGCTCGCACCGGCTGTCGGCGCGGCAACGATCCGCCCCATGGACGAATTCACTTCGCAGACCGCCATTGCGCTTGCCGCAGCGCGGCAGGTATTGCCGCCGGAAAACGGATCATACTTCGCATAGCGGAACAGCCGCATTGCTTCACCGCCGGAGAGATGCGAAACGGTCTCCACGTGCTCCTCAAGTCCCACACGAACGGATTCGCGCATGACGTTCAGATTCTCCTGCATTTCCTTTAAGATCGCGTCACGCATCATCTCTCCGCGGGAAACCTCTCGGCGGATCATTGCCTCCGCAATCGTACAGCTCTCCTGCGTACAATACTCGCAAAGCTTTGCACCGGATTCAAAAGCATCGACCAACTGCATATTCACTCCCCCTTACACCGCGAACAGCTCGGTAATGCCCTTGCAGAGCTGCCGGATGATGATCTGCATTTCCTTTGTGACGGGCGTATCGGTCTCGATACACATATATGCGTCGCGGCCGCGGCCGTGACGGAACACGCGCATGAACGCGATATTGACGTTAAGCTGCGCAAGCACGTGCGACACCTCGGCAATGACGCCGGGTTCGTCCATATGCCGCACGATCAGCGTCGGGTATTCGCCGGACAGCTCGACGCCGAGCTCGTTGATTTCCGTAATCAGGATGTTTCCGCCGCCGACCGAGCGTCCGACAACCTCCGTCATGCGATCGTTTACGTCGGTCGCCTCGATCTTAACCGTATTCGGATGGTCCGCAGGCTCGTCGGAATACGCGAAATCGACCTGTACGCCCTGTTCCTTGGCATATTCATACGCGCGTCGAATTCTCTCATCGTCCGGCGTAAAGCCCAGAATTCCGCCGATCAGCGCCTTATCCGTGCCGTGGCCCCTGCCCGTTTCCGCAAAGGATCCGTACAGTGTAAAATGCACGCGGCTGACCTCAGTGCCGATCAAGCGTCTTGCAATGTACGCGATGCGAACCGCGCCCGCCGTATGGCTGGACGACGGTCCGGTCATGCGCGGCCCGATGATATCAAATACCGAAAAATCTTCCATGCTGCCCCTTTCGTATGCAGAGAAAGCCGAGCAACCCTGCCCGGCTTTCCGATTTTCAAAACATGCACACCCGTCCTTCGACCGTTTGCTCCGAGTGGACCCTCAACCGATGACTCCGCGCAGGTAACCCCGCGGCACATCGTACTTTCCGCTTAGTGCTGCTTCCGTCAGGATCTGACACGGTTCACGGCGTGCGATTGCACGGGACCCGCGCATCAACGTTCCGTATTGAGACCTACCTCACAACAATTGGCCTCGGGACGGGGATTCGGCCTCGCTGTAGCGGATTGCGAGTACAGGGCACCGCTATCTCCCCGCTTAGTGCTCTACCATTATAAACGCATCTTACCGATTTTGCAAGAGGGTAATTCAAAGTATCGAGAAACACTAGCAATTCGGCCCAAAAGTGTACGAATAATGTATGAACGTCAAATATAAAAACCAAGTGTTTCTATCTTCTTATCCCTACCTTGTCCATAGCAAATGATCTTATACATCTTGGTTGATTTGGGTCCCATTCCTGCTCTGGCAGCGTAACCGCCATAGAACAAATTCGAACCGCAATCCACAAGTTCTACAGATTTGTAGTAGACTGTCTTCGTTATCGGATTATAGCATAGCTTTTCTCTCGGATGCTCATGCGGCTCGTGGTCATGCCCCCCCATCACGAAATCAAAACCTTCAAGTTGATTTGTAGTGGAAAAGCTCTTCAATTCTTTCAATCTATGGCACACGTATCCGTTAAATGTGTGAGGTCTTTTGCTGACGCCACCCGATCCATGTCCGACTTTGATATCAACAACTGCAAAGGCTGATCTCCATTTGTCGTCGACCCCCGCTAAACAAGCCGCATCATATAGCGGATATAAACCTGCCATGCGCGTAGAGCGGTTGTATTCATGATTGCCATCCACGATCGCCAAAGTCCGACTCTTGAACTGTTTAAACGTTGCAATCACAAGATCTTTCTGTTCCTGCGGAGACATCGTTTGAGTAAGAGGATCACTTTTACTTCCGGGAACAGCGTTCTCCATCATATCGCCGGCCCAAATAACGTACCGATTCGGCTCACTTAAAATATACTCCGTAAGGCGGTTCCAACGCGAAGTATCGAAGCACTCGTTACCAAAGTGCGGGTCCGATACGCCAATTATTTCAATAACATCATGTTTTGAAAGATTGTGACAAATAGGCTTCGTTTCGGGCCACATTAATTTCGTTTCCCCATCTTGCTATAATTAATGAGACCATCCTGAGTCAGCGCGCGCATGGAACCGTCGATAAGCGCTTTGACATACTCTCGATTCAGTTTAGGAAACATGGCAACGATCTGATCTATAACCCACTCGGCCTTTTCCTCACCGGTGCGACCTCCTGAATTCTCTTCAATCGCGCACATAAATGCCTGAACTTGCTCAAGAATATAAGTAAACTTAGATTCTCCTAACTTTGTTTTAAGCCAAGGAATAATGTACCGAGTAACTACAAATATAATAAGAAGACCGGCGACAACACCAGTCGCCCTCAACACTTCTCTCCAAAAAAGGTCCATATCATCAACCTCCTATTTCTTCATCGTTTTTCATTCCGTAACGATCAGCCACATAAGCTCTAGCGCTATTCTGAAATGCGTAACCCAGAATGGTAAACATGTCCATTGTTAAAACTTGATTAACCATACTAATTGACAATTCCTGAACCGTATCCATGCCCAAGAAAGCAAGAACGAAAGATGTTGCTACTGCTGCAATGGTGACGCACATACAGACAACAATCCATTTCTGATAAAATTCAAGACGCTTTTTCTTCTTTTTCAAAATTATCACCTAATCTCTAAACGTTCAACTTGGTCCATTACAGTATCAAGAAAACCGTTTCCTTTTAAATCATTGTGATAAATAGCGTGCATAGCTTTAATATCTTCAAGTTCTTCAAAACTTACAAACCCTTGCTCGACATACTTTTTACCAAGCATTTTAATCCAAGCATACAGAATCATTCTGACTCCTGCCTGAGTTCCCTCTTCTGTGCGCTTTCGGTTTGCTCGCTCTGTAAATATCCCTGTTATCAGTGCTGAAAGAGCTCCGCTACCAACAATTGCAACAATCACTGGAATCCATCTCTCCATGACTATCACCTAACCTTAGTCACACGGCTCGACGTGCGTATAGCGAGAATTGGAAGAAATGAAGGCCTCTATTCCGTTACAGTCGATCCTATACCAATACGGTTTCGAATCCTCCTGCTTTATTAACGGATAACGTTCCTCAGAGTATGCGGTTTTCAAAATATCATGCTCTGTGCCATTGCCCTTACGGATGTGAACACGCTTGTCCGGCTTCTTTTTGTCGTCGACAATACGCATTTTACCGTTAATTACGACGTACTTAGCAGCCGGATCTGGTTTCACTGGGTTGACCGGTTCTGCCGGAGTTACCGGCTCAGAACTATCACCCGTCCCAAATGCAGCATATCGTCCAAAGCGGTTAAATACGGTCGTCCTGGATAGCTTGTTAGTTACAACACCCACGTCTCGTCCTTGGCATTCGATAATAATATCGTCGCCGACGTACATACCAACATGAGTGGCCTTTTTACCGTTGTGCAGGAAGCAGTAGTCTCCGCGTTTTACGTCCTTTTTCTCAACCGGGGTGCATTTTCCATAAAGAGTGTTAGCCGAGAGATCGTGAGGTATAACGCCGGTCTGTTTCCCGGCCCAGTACTGAAGACCAGAACAGTCAAATGCAAGAATTGGATTAACTCCGGCAGCGACTCTCTTTTTATACAAAGCCTTACAGCGTTCTATGTTCTGCTCTTTCGTATAATTAACTTTTCCGGTAGACGAATTTTTAGTTTCGGTCTCGCGTTTCCGGATGAAGGCGTCCCTTTTTTCTTCGGTCATAGCCGAAAGATCTTCTCCGTTACCACCGTAAACGTAAATACCTTTGCCGACCTGAGACCAAAGAAGATTAATGTAATCATCTAATATCATTTCAAATCTCCGTTCCGATCAATACGATTAATAAAAAATCACCAGTCGATGCTGGTGTCCACAACCAAGTCGATGCTCCCATCCACGTCACCAGTCGATGCTGATGACCACGGGGAAATATAAATCGCAAAGATCGATTTTGTTTCTATCTTATAGAAGTGTATACGCCTGAAAGGCTATAATTACCCTGGCTGGAACCGATCTCGATAAACTTAGTCCGCTTGCTTACTCCGATTGCTAGAATTCCTTCTGCTTCTCCGATAATATCATACGCGCCATCATGATAATCTGCCAGATAGAACTTGAACAAAACCGGAGCCCGGTCTCTGTAAACGCCAACTAGCCCGCATTTGCTCCAACTAATTGTATCGTTATCAAAGTCCATTATCGGCTTTAACGCCGGCTTTATCCATTGTCGAAGATCGATGTCGAAGTATTCGCCTCTTTCGTCGGAATTCGTTGCATCAGTTAAACCGAATACCGTTTGAAGACACCCGTATGACTTATACTCCCTATTATTATGGACCCTTGTGTCATAAGGATACCACGATGGGTAAGGCTGCCCAAACATTTCCCGATAATCGTCATAGTCGTTCGAGTTATATGCATACGCATGATTCGTAAGGTTCCAAAACCCATACGGTTTAAATATCTCGTTCCAGTTTTGTTCTTCGAGCATTTCATCTGTCAAATCATAGTTAAAATCATCCGGATGACGCCACGAATAACGGGCTCTTTTACGCCCGTCACATTTCATCACGTAAATAACAGGCGTTCCGCACAGTTCTACTCCGCGCAATCTTATTCTAAGCCAACGGATATTAATTCGCTCAAGGGTTGTAGCTATTTCGCCGTTAATCCGCGCGTATCTTATCGAATAAGCCGAGCTGGAAATTCCAGTCCGTTTAAGTTCGTAATACCCGTATCCGTCTGTTATTGATCTGAAGCAAATATCTTTTGCGTATTCAACCTGGCCAGTCTCTGGTTCATAATGAACCGAATGAAATATAATTCTATCGGTACCTTTATTGGCTAATATAGTAACATCGTTTCCAGCATTAATAGTCTCGTTTATGTAAGTAAAATCTTTTTCGCTCGTAAGATTTCCCGACGCAGAATTACCGCTCCACGTTGGAGAAATTTCAATAACGATCGACCCAATAGGCTTCCACGAACCATCGTATGACAATACGCTGTTCTCTTCAGCAACGTCGCCCGGGGAAGCAAATTTCATTACCTCTCCAGAATTCGTCCATTCCCGTATAGAATCTTTTTTATAATAATATATAGGATGGTTCGGATGTATCGAAACCCGATAAGTGTCGTACGCAACGCCCAACAGAATATAAAGTTTCCCGTCATCCGTGGAAGGCAAATCCTGGGAAATAGGATTCGTGGGATCCAGTTTGACTTTGTCTCCGTATGGGCTACATACAATGTAAACATTCTTACTGGCTGTTAATGTTTTTGCAGTATTGAAAGAATATCTTAGATCTACTGTATCGCTAAAATAGTAAAGACTTCCGGCTTTAGCACCAGCGTTTACGGTCGTGGTTGAATTATAATACCATATAGGGCCAAACGGATCAAACGATTCTGTCGTAAGCTGCTTTCCGGTATTTACATTGTTGGAAACCGCATTCACGGGAAGAATGGTCGTCGCATCCTTTGTAAAGCAAACCATATACCGATAAAGATTGGTAAAAGTTGCAAGCTTTGCGTCGGCCATATAGGATCTGTAGGCGTTATTGTTGGTATTGTAGTTCATTTCTACGACCCAATAAGTGCCATCAAATGTGAACTGATAAATCTGTCCAGCCTTTAAATATCCTACCGCGGGTATGTTAGCATAAGAACCATTTGAAATATACTTAATGCTCTTCGCGCCGGTAGAGTTCACATTCAATGTCAAACTTGCAACCGTGCCGCTATTAGTAACGCTGAATAGAACCATAACAACGCTACCTGCAACCAAATCATTAGCCGTAAAGTCGCTACAAATAACCGCCTTCTCGGTTGTAGCGGCTATGGTGTCGCAAGTTCCGTAAAATATCCCACGATTACCTAAAGCTGATCCACCTCCAGAAACCTGAACATTTCCATTTGCATCCGGAGATACTCCGTTCACTGTTCGGACGAACATTCCTTTTATGCTATTCCAAAATCGAGCCAATCCGGCATTATTAAGATAACCCATTTTGATTTTTCTCCTTTACCTTCAGGATTCATCACGATGCAACAATCGTATCGATTTCGGAATTGGTCATCGGGATTATATTAGTCTGTACTATTGCAAACGCAGAGTCGGGAACGGAAGCAGCCTGATGGACATTAAGATCAACCACGGTTTGGAGAATCAGCTCTTGATCGTTTGCTGTAACTGCGCCGTCGCCGTCAGCGTCAGCAAGAGCTTTTTGATTGTCACTCAACGAGTCAAGCCCTTCTAAGAACCTTCCTATAAGAGCTGCGTCGGAGGCGGTAACACTTCCATCCATATTGGCATCACCATACGGATAAGAGGTTCCGGAAATCGTCTTAGTTCCATAAAGGTAACTGTCGATCGCGTAAATAAAATCGCCCTGCTCGCAATCTTGCCCCGCATAGGTACCAGCGGTCCCAACAACCCAATACCAACCTTTTTCGATATAATGAAGAGTGCTGGTTATGTCAGAAAAACTGTTTATAACTCCTTTGAACGATGTTGCTCCGACTCCGATCCGAGCGAAGAATGTTCTAACCCAAGCAGCCGTAACGATCTCTTTCTGGTACGCGTTATTACTCGGGGTCGGGGCCTCTGGACTTCCTGTAAACACTGGAGAATCAAGAGGCGCGCGAGTTGTATCCGTGGGATGTCTGTGGTCTCCTCTAGACCACGCAGATTCCGTACCGTTCGAGGCTGTGCCGTCCATTTTTGGTGTGGTCGTCGACGCGTTCGGTATTTCTCCTACCACCTGCCCCATGGCTCCTTCGACAGCATCGTCAACGTACGCCGCGATGCCTCCGCTGGTTACAGGATTAGTGCTTCCACTCGTTGGCGTTGTATCAAACGTTAAAGCGTCCTGTTTAGAAGTATCGTGCGGATGCACGTGGTCTTCCTTGGCAAATTTAGCAGAAGACCCGACGGCCGCTGTTCCATCCATTGACGGATTAGCTGTTGCCGGCTGCGGAATGTCCACCCACGTGCCCTTCTTCGACAGGGCTTTTGTTTCAGTACTTCCATCAAATGCTGCACTTGTCCTAGCAACCTTATTCGAGTTACTGGAATCAGTGACAACGATTTTATCACCGTTAGCAATCGTAACGTCGGTTGTCTGAAGTGCACCGGCATTAGTAATATTGCCATGAGTATGCGAAGAAGCGGCCCTGGAAGTATCTACTGGATGCTTGTGGTCTTCTCGAGCATATTTGTTAGAAGTTCCAACCGCCACGGTTCCGTCCATTAGAGGATTCGCGGTAGCTGGTGCCGGAATATCAATTGATACGTTACCATTCGCGTCGGGTGTTTGGTTGTTAACTTTTCTAATAAATATCGTCTTTAATTTGGTCCAAAAATATAATAGACCGTCGTTATTCATATAGCCCATACAATTTGGCCTCCTTAATTACTTATAACGTTATCTATTTCGGTGTTTGTCATGGTTGCGCTAACCGATAGCTTAGCGCTGTTAGACGGGTGCTGATGGTCGGCACGAGAAGCGTTGAATGACGAACCAGGCGAGCCGGCGCCATCCATAACCGGTGTTGCGTTAGACAAAGAAATATCACCCGAAGAGCCAGATCCTCCTCCGGTCTCATATGTCCTGGCCAGTGCTTTCTTGGCCTGAGAAACGTCGCCGCCGGTTGACACCGACGATTGCGCAATGATCGAAGATGCGCCTTTTCGATTCTTATTTTTTACGGTATCAAAATTCAACTCAATGAATCGGTCATTTAGTATATCGGTTGTGTACTCTGTACATTTGAGCTCGGCTGTGTAGCCATAAAGACCATAGTGGATGTCTATTCTATCACCCAGATCGAGGTCTTCGAAATCCTCAAATACATTTGTTCGGACAGTTAGTTTCGCCTCGTGCTCATCAACCTTATTATTTCTAAAGTACTCCCTACCGGCAATGGTCACCTGAGCCACAGTCGGTTTGCTATCAAGATCACTGAATTCGGATGTGACGTCAACAGCCATGAATTTCGTTATCGGATAGGTCTTGTCAGTATGGATCGGATTCCCGACAACGTATCCTTTTTCTTTATCGTTGTAAAACGGAATAATATCGGTATACAAATCGGAAAAATCCTCTTCCAATTCAAATTCTGTCATATTCAAGCCATACTCAATAGTTATAGGCTTTTTAACACCTCTATGATCCAAAAAACGTATTGTATTTTTTGTTCCATTTTGACCGTATACGATTGGATCGTATTTATACTCGCCTCTCCCATCCGTATATAGGCTCAACAGCGATCCTTCTATTTCGTCTCCAAGTACTGACCAAATCGATGTTGGCGTTTTAACTTCAATTGTCTTGTTTTCATCCGTCGAAGGATTGATACTTACATAGTAATCCATATCGGAATAAAAGTCTAAAAAGTTAAGAGGATATGCTACTGACACGCCATTATTAGCTCTTGAATTGAACGTGGCTATTTGATTTGGAAGAACAAGACTTGGAATTCTTGACATCAAATCTTGCGGATGTGGTGAAACAAATGGACCGATAATAACGCCGGAAAGCAGTCGTGACCAATGGCTAGCGTGAACCTTTATAATTCCGCTCATTGGTTTACCTATTCCGTCGATAACAAACGGATAATACTTGCCATCGGGACGCGGCGTAGCCATTACAATGTCGCCAAATACTATTTCATAGTCGCCATCTACCGGATACTCGAATTCTATTTCGAACAATCCATTTAACTCTTCGTGACCGGTAGCGCTCAAAGCCTCATATAAAGGACCGATACCGTTATGCTGTAAATTATAGATTATTTTAGAAGCATCTATAAGTTCACTCTTGGAGTGGAGATACATCATACTCATAGCGTCCACCACCTAGGCAGTATCTCGAAATTGCGAAAGCGATATAATTCTCCGCCGCCCCAAAAACGAACATCGATTTTGTTAATGCCTGAATACAAAACCCCTGTTTCGCGAGTGAACGGAAACTCGGTGGTTATTCGATCATTACACTCTGTAATTTGAGCTGTTCTTGCAAAATATACAAGTTGACTCTCATCATGTTGAGCATTGTCTAATTGGGATTTTGTTTTATTAACAAAATAAGCTTTACATGTATCGAAATCAAGATACAAAGCAAACGGTGAACTATAATCAAGGTTCTGCATGTTAAACCGAACTTTAACATATTCGGTTTCGTTAAAGGTGTTTCTCGGAGCTGAAAATGTTACCTGTCCAACTGTCGGTCTTGTATTTGCAGAAAAACTATTCGAGTCAAAAAACATCCGAATCAAAGGTCTGGAAGCATATTTGCTCATATTGGATAAGCAATAATAATCGCGATAACCGGCCTCGTCCTCCTCTTCCCCATGCCAATAATGCAGTGCGGGAAGGGTGTATCCATCTATTTCATAATTCGCTTGACCATTGTGCATCGCATCCAGCCATTCTTCACCTATTTTATAATACTTACCCGCTGCGCAAATAAAAGGTAGTTCAAAAGCGCCACCTTGATCCCAATAGTTCTCAACTGTTATAGATTCTTTACAAAATGCTTTCCTGTAGAACGCGGGTGTGTAGCTATCTTCCAATCTGAAATAACCGTCTTTATCAATCTCAAACACGCCTGATATCTTTCTTTTGTTCAAAAGAACTTTTCTCTCTTTAGGAGTATAATAAGGATGCAACCATTGAGATATCTGGTTAGCGATCTTGTCATAAACGCTAGTTCCAAATTCATAATCTGGCAATTCAATCAAATGCACAATTGATTGTAATATCATTGCAGCATCTTGCTCGGTTATTTCTCCGTCCTGATCAACATCCATTGCGAGAATATCAGCGGCTGTTAAATTGTTCACCATTTCTGGCTCCAAGCCTGCGATCATTCGTAGCAGCAACGATGCGTCTGCTGCGGAAACTCGTCCGTCGCCGTTAACATCGCCAAAAATTCTTTTAGTTAGGTCTCCTGCTAAGAAAGTACATACGTAACTTCCTTTAACATTTTTAAATGATCCATGTCTAGTTAATCTATCGCCGTTCAATCCAAGAATATGTGTTTCGGTGTAGTCTTCCTCGGGAATAATGTATCGAGGAGGGGAGGCCACCTCGATACCGAAACGTGTAGACGGAACTTTATTAAAAGTAATTACGCCCATTTTCTCCCCTCCTTAATTATGTCATTTGTAAGTGATTTTTTAACTTCCCGAATGAGCTCATTATTCGTAAGCCCGTTAAAGTTGAAGTTATTCGTCTGATTCGGCCGATCAAGTTTATCACCGAGTTTCTCAACGGTTTTTGTGAGTTTGTCGATGGCATCTGTATTGACTCCGCGGCTACCGCCGCCCATTGAATCAGATGCAGCTTGACCGAGCTTCATGCTTCCGCCAATCGTATAGCCATTAAGACCTCCGAGCAAACCGTCGGCTTCATCAATTCCATTTTGAATTTCGGAAAGATCGATGACCGGTTTAATTGTTACAGTATTATCGAATCCATCTAATGCTGCTTCTCCGGAATCGCTAATAGCTGTTGCCAACCCGTCTAGAGCAGATTTCCCGACATCACTGCCAGCTTCAAACGATGCGACAGCATAGTCCTTCACTGCTTCGACGAAACCGATACCGAAGTAATCGCCGGATTTTTCAGCTTCTTTACTCGGACTATGTGCTTTAATGCCATCGTTAAGTCCTTTTATAGCCTTTCTTCCAATTTCATAAGCCGTTGTATAAACGGTGTTTTTCTTGCCGTTCATACCATCTATAAAGCCCTGGATAACATTTGAACCAGCGGTTTTAAATGACGATTTGTATCCGTTAGCAGCATTCTTCGCAGCGTTCATAAAGCTTTTAACTGCTGATGTTACACGAGAATGGGCTCCGTTAAATGCGCTAATGAAACCACTTACTCCCATGCTGCCAAGGGTTGCTAAACCAGAAGCAAAGTTCGACATGCTAGAACCATAAGGAAGTGTCCTAGCCATATCCGCTATTTTCTTAACGTTGTTAACGGCTTCAGTAACTCCGCGGCTTTTGCCCGTATTTCCAAGCAAAGTTGCAAAGCTTGAAATATTATCCGAAATAGGATTTAAAGTTGCCACCGACGCCGCGAAACTACCCATGGACAAACTGCTGGGAATACTATTGCATAAGTCAAGTACTTTTTGAACATTATTAACGGATTCTGTGATTCCTCTTCCAACACCGGTATTTCCGATTTTAGTTGCCATGTTTGATAAATCGGTGCCCATGTCCGAAAAACTTGTTCCGAGTTTCTTGATCTTGCTGGTGTCAATATCCCAGCCAGACATGCTAGCTAGGGAACGTGCAACTTCGACAAGTGTGGTAATATTTGCGACTTGCTCCGCTGTTACGTCAGATACTTTATTTGCTAATTTTCTAATTCCCGAGCCGAATTCGCCGAGATTTTTTGCAAAATCACCCAAATCTTGTTTGCCGGAAAGCCAGCCCCAGAATCCCGAGCTGTTCGGGAGAATCTGAGCTATTTCGGCCAAGCTTCCACAAGCTGGAATCATTGCAGTTATAGCGTTAATGTTTTCTTCCGTTAACCCCGATGCTTTGTCGGCGAATTTTTTCATCCCAGATGCTAAGTCTCCAAGCTTTTTACCAAAGCCTCCAAGATCTTCTTTACCACTAAGCCATCCCCAAAGGCCTTCCGTATTAGGAAGATCGTTGGCTAGATCCACCAACGGGCCCAACGCAACTGCGCAAGCACTCATGGACTTCTGAGCGTCCGCCGGAATCTCCGATGCTTTCTCGGCAAATATCGACATACCTTCTGCGAGATCGCCAAGCTTCTTTCCGAAACCGCCGATATCCTCTTTCCCGCTAATCCAACCCCAAGCGCCTTCTGTGTTAGGAAGATCATTGGCCATATCAACTACGGGTCCCAATGCTTTTGCGCAAGACATCATGGACTGTTGTGCATCCGCGGGAATAGCAGCGGCTTTTTCCGCAAAGATAGCCATACCAGAAGCAAGATCTCCGAGCTTCTGTCCGAATCCGCCGATATCTTCTTTACCACTGATCCAACCCCACAAACCTTCTGTGTTCGGTAATCCGGTTGCGAGTTCAATGAGCGGATCCATTGCATCAGCAACGGCGGAGAACGAATCAGCATTAATTCCTTCGGTTGATTCTGCGAATCTTCTGATCGCATCACCGAGAAGGGCAAATTTATCACCCATCTCACCCCAATCTACACCAAGCCCGATAAAGTCGAGAATACTGTTAACGAAATCGGTCGCTGTCAATACCAGAATGGCTGCGGCAAGATGCATTACGCCATCCGCTACTCCTGGATCAAGAGAACCGGCTTTGTCGAAGAATGGTTCGGCATTCTTCATAAATGATGCAAGATTCTTACCGATCTTCGGCAACGAATTGCTGATTGCTTCGGCTGCTCCGCCAATAATTGCTCCGACAAACCGACCGATTGCATTTCCAACAGATTCTAACAGGTCAGCGCCTCTTGCGAGATATTCGAGAGTTCCCGCACTATCATTTATTTCTGCGAACAATGCGAGAATGCCAACTATCTCAAGAGCAAGCAAGGCTATTCCCGCAACCCCGATTAATGCTCCTGGGACGAGTAAGGCGTATCCATTAAGTATAAGAAGTATCTCGCCAAGCTTTAATGCCGCCTCCAAAATCTCCTCCGGAGAGCCGAGATCAAGCTGATTAATTGCGTCGACAAGACCTCTTATAATGCTTGCTACGAGATTTACAACCGATTGGATAAGGTCGGGGATGTTCCGTGCCAAGCCGTCGATTAGGCCCACTACGAATTCGAATAGCAAATCCACCAGCTCCGGCGTATAATCAACCAAGGATTGCAGGACGCTCCTTACTAGTTCCAATACCGTATCAACTGCGTCTGGAATAGTGCCTTTTAGCGATATCAATACGGCTCTTACAAGAGCTACTACCACCTCGGCGACAGCATCGGCGTTATCTGCTATTACATGCAGAATTGCGATGATACCCTCCCCCAACGCAACCGCAAGAGTCGGTATTAGACTGATAATGCCAGTTAGAATCGTAGTTATTGCGAACATAATCAGATCAGAACTGGCTGCAAATGCACCTGCAAATGCGGTTATGCTTCCGGCAATTGTGTCAAATCCAAGTCCAAGAAGCATAAGTCCTGCTCCGAGGAGCATAATTCCTGCACCGAACAAAACCATTGCTACAGATCCGGCTAGCAAATATACGGTTACTTTCTTTAGTGCGAAACCGGCCGCAACCAGTATTGCTATAATTGCGGCAAACGCAACGAGACCTTTTACGAGATCCCCCCACGACATTTGAGACATATACTTGACAATTAAAGCAAGCATACCCAATGCGATTGCCATATTAATAATTGCTATCGATGCTCCGAGTAACGATAGACCTCCGGCTTTACTAAGTATCACCGCCATGCCAACGAGCAGTACAAGCATTGCTCCGACAGCAATAAGAGCTTGCAGCGTTGAATTCGGGTTCGCTCCGATCATTTCCGCCATTTTCGAAACGGAAACGATTATCAACCTAACCGCCAACGCCAAGGCAATCAACCCTATTGCTTTTCCAAGCACTCTGCCAGAATGTTTTGTTGCCGAAAGAAGCATCGATATTCCGGACAAAACAAGAAGAATTGCTCCAACGGCTACCATAGCTTGAAGTGCTTTGCTAGGATTACCGTCGATGGTTTTGACAACCGCATTTACCGACCAAATAATCAGTCTAAGCGCCAACGCCAAGGCAATCAACCCTATTGCTTTTCCGAGCACCCTACCTGAATGCTTTGTTGTCGAAAGGAGCATCGAAATGCCCGACAGAACAACGAGCATTGCACCAACGGCAATCATTGCTTGAAGCGCAGAATTCGGATTCTTATCTATAATTTTGACAACTGCTTTAACAGACCAAATTACAAGTCTTAATGCAATTGCAAGCGCCGCTAATCCTATGGCCGCTTTAGTTACTCTTCCCGGATTCTTTACCTGTCCGAGAATTGCCGCGACTGCAGTTAGAACAACGATCATTGCTCCGACAGCAATCATAGCCTGCAATGTAGCATTTGGATTCTTTTCAATAAGCTTAACTACCGCTTTGATCGACCAAACAACTAATCGAATTGCTATAGCAAGTATCACCAAACCGGTCGCCGCTTTCTTTACTCCGGACCCATTAAGTTTACTATTGGACAAAACCTTTGCTACCCCAGTCAATGCAAACATAACCGCCGTTATAGCGGCAGTGCCTGCGATAATGTGCTGAGTATCGATATCCTTGAACTGCTTAATGGCAAACGAAATGATAAGTACTGCGGCTGCAACTTTAATTAGTGTTGATGCGTTGAACTTGTTCTTTGCCAACCCTCCGGCGCTTCCAACCGTTTCAAGTTGCTTCATGGCGGAAACCAACACTTCCATAAGAATGGCAATGGCGCCAGTTGCGGCATACATTTTACCAGTTGGTATGGATGCAAGAATGAGTAAAGCTCCGGCAAGCAAAAGAAGAGAGATCGCTAGCGTTCTTACAGTTTTTACTTGATTCCTTTTTGCGAAAGAATCAAACGCATCGCCTATCCCATCCAAAGCAAGTTTTAAGTGATCGCCAATGCCGTCAAACAGACCTAAAAAATCGTCAATTGTTTCAAATCCTTTTAATCCTAAAATGCCACCTAATATGGTACCGATCAGTTTGACCAAACGATCGAAAAACTCAAGTACATCTTCCGTTTTTAAGTTGCTTAGTTTTTCACCTATGTTCTTAAATATCTTTCCCAAGACTTCCCCAATCTTGACGAATACGGTAGAGACTGCCCTCCAAATGGTTCTGATAAAATTAGCAATCTTTTCAAATATCTTAGAGAAATCCCCTTGAATAATGGCTTGACCAAGTTTGGAAAAGAAGTTCTTTACACCACCAAAAAATGTCTTAAGACCTTCTTTTACTTTTTCAAATACACCTGCTACTTTTTCCAAACGCTCCTTAATTTTTTGAAGCTTTTCAGAAGTATCACCAAACAAAGAATCTGTTTCATCATCTTTTCTGAAAATTCTCTTTATGAATCCTTTAATATCAGAAAATACTTTTTTAACCGCCTTAATAAAATTAGAAGGATCCCATCCGGTCAAAGCAGCTATGAAATTCACAACTCCTTCTCCAAGAGTCTTCAATTTATCACCGATTACAGCTAAAACCCCTCTAATTCCTCCGCCTGCTTCGTTGTACTTGGTAATAACTTCCTGAATATTAAACAGATCCTTGAAGGTCCTCACCACTACTCGCACGGCTTCGGCCAATCTACTAAATATCTTCTGGGATACCTCTGCTACTTTTCCAGATTCGGCGAGATTCGTTATCCAGTCGCCAACACTGGCTGCGCCGTCAAAAAACGCTTTTCCGTCACCGAACAACTCACTAAAGAATGCTTTTATCGGCTCTATTACCGGTTTTACTGCTTGTCCTATAATCTTAAATATCGAAAAGAATCCCTTAAAGACCCTCTTGAGTTTTTCAGCGGATTCTTCCGATAATACAAGCTTTTCAGAGGCTTCCTTAATTCGTTCTGTGAATTCGTAAATCCTTTCGGCAGTCAAAGGCGGAAATACATCATGAAATGCTTCCTTAACCTTTTCAAGAATACTGGCAATATACTCCCAAGCATTATTAAATGCAACCAATATGTTTTGATAACCTGAAAGCTGGTTCAATCCATCCTCAAATCTTAAAAGCGTCAAAATCTGCTCTTTAAGAGCTTCATCGCCCCCCGCTATAGTGTCGGTGTATTCCTCTATTTTTTTATTATTTTCTTCAAGCGCTTCGGCATTTTTTCGTATGGCCTCTTCGCTATCAAGTTCTGCATTTTTTAATTCGCGCTCATTATCTATCAGGCCTTTTAATACCTTGATGGAGTCTTCGGATGTGCCAGTAAGCTCTGAAATATAACCAATAACATCACCCTTTCGCCATGCATAGGACATCTCGCTGACGCCATTTGTTATTTCCAGTAACGACTTGATTGTCTCTTTGGCTGCCTTTTTATCACCAAATCCCGCAGTCTTTAAATCTTTTAAACTATCGATATATTCATCGACTTCTTTAGAATTAACACCATATTCTTTTGCTAACTCTGAAAGTGCGTTTATCTGATCCGTAGCTAAACCGTATGTGTCCTTAAGGTAAATATCTAAATCAGTAGATTTAACAAAATCCAGGCCTTTTGAAATCCCAAGCAATCCACTTATTATTTCTTGATTTGCTTCGCTGCTATCGCCTAATATGCTTTTCAGCGCAGTTTTGTACTGATCGCTGTTGTACCCGTACTGATCGCCGAGCTTCTTAAGTGACTTAATCTGTTTTTCAGATACCCCCGTCAATTCCGCCGTCTTTTGAATCAAGACATCCATATTGGCACCAACGGCCATTTCGCTATCTCCGACTACCTGATGGATCTTAACGTAATCAGTAACCAATTTCGTTAATGCTTCATCTCCGTGGACCATTCCTTTTATGCGAGCTTGTATTTGCTCGTCCATAATGGAAAAATCCTCGTTTGCTTCGGCTAAGCTTTTAATGGTACTTATGATTCCAGTATCTGTGCCTAATACAGTACTTAAATACTTATCAACATACGGCGTGCTTTGCTTAAGCCCTTCTTCTAGTTTTTCATTAAATCCATTAATGGGTTCTGCAAATACGTCATACAATCGGTTCGCCAAATCCGTCCACAGAAGAACGGCCTCGTCATACTGACCAAATATAATCTCAAAAGTCTGCATGAAGCCGGAGGCAACCGCTTCTTTTACGGATTCCACAGTGTCGTTCCACGAACGAGCTTCCTGAGCTGCCTTAAAAGCTTTCAAGCCAAATTCGTCGAGATCATCGCCAAGTTCTTCTATAGCTTGGCTGGCTGTGATCCCGTGCTTCTCGGCATACGCATAGATGTCATCGATTGCGTTTCCATAATCTCTGAAAACCGACATCATGACGTCTGATGTGAACCATGCATCCTGCGTTAGATGATCCGCAAACTGACTAATTGTAAAATCGGATGCTTTGGCACCCTCGATCAAAGAAGTATAGGTCCCGTCCGCGTTCTTTTTCAGTGTACCTAAAGCAACACCTGCATCTAAAGCTTTTTGCCTGAACTCGGCGGTATCCATTGACACATTCTGAATCGATTTGTAATCTTCTTTACGCATCAATCCGCTACCCATGGCCTGCGACAACTGATACATTGCGCGAGAAGCTGTACTTGCATTCTGACCCGACAGTGCCGCCCAGTTTGCAATACCCATCAAGGCGTCTACCGATTCTTCAAGTCCCTTTCCCGTTGCAGTGAACTTTGCTATCTCAGCGACCATATTTGTAAAGCTGTAACTGGTTTCATCTGTATACCAGTTAAGCCTATCGAGCTGCGAATTAACGACATTCATGTCGAAACCTTGTGCAATTAGTGTTCCGACCGAACGAGTCTTGTCTTCGAATTTAGACCAGCCTGCGGTTACATTGTCGATTGACAACGATTTCGCGAATTTCAGCCCAACGTCGACTGCCTTCTCTCCGATCCTGGTCAGTGCGCCAAAGGCGATTGCTTCGAAAGCGGAAAACTTATAGGACACAGTCTCCAGACCATTTCGCATTCCGGAGAAATCAATTTTTCCAGTCTTTTTTTCTACTTCGTCAAAGCCTTTAGTAAGTCCGTCGAAATTGAGACTAGCTTTCAATTTTTCAAGTGTCGACATGCTTCCTTTAACATTTTTCTCGAACTGAGAATTATCAAACTGCATCTCAACAACTTTACGATCAATCACGTTGCTCATTCGCTAGTTGCCTCCTTCCATGCTTGATCCGCTATTTCATCGAACACGGGTTGAATTGCCGGATTTATGTATTCTCTACCCTGAACCCAGCCACCGTTCCTCGTTCCGTGTCCATACTGAAGAATAACGGCAATACTAACGCCATCGTTGACGTTCGAATTGTGGAAGGAAATAGTTGCTCTTCCATTTTGATTTTCAATAACGTAGTACCAAGATTCGGCTGTTTTTCCACTATCTCGTGGAGTTGCACTTCGTAAAGCTTCAACTCCCATGCGACCATACTTGTCGAGATCGCCTACTTTAAATATTTCTTTCGCTTTTTCTAAATAATTGGTCAATTTAGAAAAATCGCCTTTTTGCTTAAACTTTATCAAAGGCTTCAACCCCTTGTATGCAACTGCTTCTTACGAGCAGCATTTAAAGCCGCTCGCTCACTCACTAACTCCCTCATGTTTTTGTTGCCTTTTTCAGATGCTTTATTCTCTTCGTTGCAAACTTTTATCAAGGTTAATAAGCGATTGAGATGCCACTTCTCACATTTAAACGGGATCTGCAAAGCGACCATCCAATAATAAATGACTTCTGACGTGATTACTTTCCTCGCTCTTCCTTTGTGCTTTTTATCGGAAAACCACGTTGCTGTCATAGGATCGGAAATGTAATCCTGAATCTTTTTAATGTTCTCCGCGTCTATTAAGTAATACAATTGCGGATCAACATTTTGCGTAACGGTCATGCACCGTATATAATCAATTACTTCTTCTTTGGTCTTTTTATATCGATCATCCATGAATGGTTTATGCCACTTGGATTCCCATTTGGAAACGGAGACCAAAGAATGCTCTAGATATATAGTCTTTTCCTCTGAATTTTTGATGAACTCGTTTTTCTCTTCATCATAGAGTTCACCCTTACCAATTCGAATCGGAAGCATTGTCTTCGGTCTCCGAATTGTTCTATATTAGTTAGCTTCGCCGAGCTTTTCCATTTCCTTCTTCATCTCTTCCTCAGCCTGAGCACGAAGATCTTCCGGCAAGATGTTAGTCACAAACTTACTCGTTTCGTCAGCATTGGTCGACAGTTCCATGAAAAGAATCGAATATGCTTCGGTCTGAAGGAACTCTTCAGACAGTTCGGCATTCTTAATAAATCTCTTACCATCCGGACTCTTTTTGCCATACGATTTAAGAATAAGATCTTTGACAAATTTAACAATTGCGGGCATGTCCTGAGCTGCAATCATCCCTCTAAGCATCTGGGTAAGTCCCCCAACGGTACTGAGCTCCATTTCGGCAATTTCAGCCTTTGTAAGATTGAAATAAAAGTCCTCGGTACGCTGATTGCCATTGTAATCGGTAAAGCTAATAGTCTTCTTAAGCATAATTTTTCTCCTTTAAATAATCCATTTTGAAATTTAAAAATGTAAGAAAGGGACGCCAGCCTAACTGAATACGTCCCTCATTATTCTTTTTTACTTAGTTGTTGGTCATGTAGGTAACCAGATCGGCAAGAGTTGGAAGCGTTGCGGGAACCGCTTCAGTCGGGTTAGCGCCCGTAGTTGCGGCAGTACCGTAAAGCTTCGATTCAAGCTTTGTAAGCTTCGCGGAATCGAGCTTCGTGCTGTCAAAGATGACGTGCGCGGTCGGCTTATATCCTTCAATCTTAACCGGAGTAGTCGTGCATTCCCAAGAGAACGTAATCAGTTCCGGCGATTCATTAACGGTGCTGTGATTCTTGCTGGAGGGCTTAGCCAGGGCGTTATACACTACGTGAATCTTATAGCCAGCATCGGTACCATCCTCATCATTGCCGATAAGCGTGCGATAAGTGAATCCAAATTCCTTACGCTTCTGCTGAGTGAGATACATACCCGCTACGCCCTCGACGGAAGCAGAGCCATCGCACTGTTCGAACTCTTCGGGATACGTATAAGCTTCGATCGTGAAGCCAAAGTCCTCGTTCGAGAGAATATTAGCGTACTTAATGTTATCCGCATAGAAAGCGGTAGGCTCACCGCCGGACGGAGACTCATTTACTGCAGTCAAACCGTTCCAGGGAACACCTGCGCCATATGCACCATTAGCACCAGTCTTCGGATAAAGAACGCCGCGGTCTACGCCAGTTTCATACAGACGTTCGCCATCCTGATCCCAAGCAATATTAAACATAGTTTTTCCTCCTAATTGTTGTAAATAGTAAATACAAAGTGATAAAGATTATCTGCAGTATACGGTCGGACAAATCTTGCACGACGATAGCGTCGCATTCTATTAAAGACTTCACTATCCGGATCTTCGTCAATCACTATTACCTGATACTGGAGATTTTGTGCGTATATATCATTATCCGCGAGATGATTATCTAAGTTGTTAACGCTATAAACTATCGCCGGGTATGACATATGAACGGATGCCGGGGGTTGAAAATATACGTTCCGACTTCCAAGAACATTGCACAATTCCTCATGCAATTCCAGTCTTGTCAGCATTATATACACCCCCGACACTCAGAATTAACCTCGGGTACTGAACGTCGACGGTGGTAACTTTCCATTTGACGCCAATATACTCAAGGTACTTAATCGAATGAAAATTCTGAACAGCAAAGGGATCGGAAAGAATGCTAAATCGGTTGGAGATGTTCAGGTTGTCGTTAACCTGCTGAGCATTCTCATTACGAACATAGTTCTGAAGAATATCACCGTAATACGTCTTCTCAACGATCGTATCTTTCCAGACCCCGGGTCTGATTTCGGAACTAACTCCAAAACCTATCTTTCCGTGATACTTTGCCATTTTGATTTCTATTAGGTTCCGCTCGGTTCGTTACTTACGGAAACAACCGTCTCGAGAGCGATCGCGGAATAAGGCTTGATAAGAGCGCCGGACAGACGAGTCTCAATAAGATACTTCTGCTGGTTGTAATCGATATCGAAGTCATCGAAGAAGCCAACCTTGCCGCCCTTATCAGCACCGAAGTTATAGTCCTTCGGATTCACAATAATACCCAGAAGCGTTCTGGTAACGCCGGACACCTCGCGGGTCTTGTTCTCCATAACCTCGACGGTAACGATGTCAGAAACACGAAGAGCAGCACAGAGCTTCTCCTTCGTGTCATAGATAACACGACCGGTCGTATCTTCCATGAGCTGCATATCCGTAAGAAGGTCTTCCGTCGTCCAAAGAATCGGATTGCCGGACCCCTTATAATCCTTACGAGCCTTTACAGCAGCACGAATAACATTCTTCGCCATGACATTGGGATCGGAATTATACGGAACAAGCTTCTTAATCGTGAAGAAGTCAACATCAGTCCAAATAGGACGAATATGAGTTTCGTCAATCTTATCGTCGGTGCCAGCGGTACGGCCATCACTAATCAGCGCCGCACGAGCAATTTCCTCATCAAGCATAATCCGCATTTCAGCCTTAATCCATGCGACAACATCGAAATCAACGATATCGAGAATGTCATCCCGATCCATCTTCTGCTTCTTATAAACAGTCGTCGGCTCCGTCGTACGCTTCAGAAGGCTGAATACCTCTTCCTTCTTCATGTTGCCCTTGATATAACCACGAGCACGAGCTTCGTCCTCGGTAATATCCGCAAACATAGTCTTAACACGAGAGAACGGGGAACGGCTTGCCGCGTTCATGAATCTCGATACCCATTCGGTATTGCGAGACACAAACTGCGGAGTGCTGAAATAATTACGCGCTTCGGGGAAGAGCGCTTCAACACCATAACTATTAGCATTACCCGTCAAACCCATAATCCCATACGGGTTCGCGGTATTACCATACTTCGGGGCATCATCATGCTGAATGTAGACGATATCGGAGAAGCCCAGCGCTTCAGCAGAAGCACGCATGCTACCCTCTCTCTTCATGCCCTTAATAATTTTGTCCATATCGGAATGAGTAAGAACATTCTCTTCCGGCTGGGTTTCCTGATCAAATGCGTTATGCTTCACTTCTGCATCCTCCTCATCATTTTCGTCGTTTTCATCATCTTCAAGTGCTGCACCAATAAGGGCATACACCGCATTCTTCTGTTCTTCGTTAAGAGTATCAAATACTTCCTTAACGGTCTTTTCTTTGGTTTCCTGTTCTGCCATTTTAGCTACATCCTCTTCGCTTTCTTTATTTGTCATAACTGCGGGTTCAGCCGCTGCTTCCTCAACCGTTTCTTCGGAATGACCCAATTCAATAGGCTCGTCCGTACAAATAATAGATTCGTCATCTTCAACGTACGAGTGCTGCATAATAGAATCGATGTAGGCTTCTGGATTTGCACCAGCGAGAACCAGGCTTACTTCACGGATCATACCGTGGACAACTACATTGCCCTCTTGTACGAGTTTATTGGCGTAAATGGAAAGACTCTGAAAATCGCCATGACGAAGGCCTTCTCTGGCATCGTTAGCCTTCTGGCTCTGATTCAAATATCCGTCAACGCGAACGCCTTCCGGGTAAATCCTGAGAATGCCATGTCCGAGAACCATAGAAGGGTCGTCGTGAATGTGACCCCACACAATGGGCACCTTGCACCCGTCCTGGTCCTTAAAAGCATCCTGCTGGATGACCCTGCCATCCGAACAAAGGACATTGGATTTAGTGGCCCATCCACTAAAATCACACTTTTTAGCCATTTTGATTTCTCCCATCCTTGTTTTCTTCATTTCCAAATTCGCTTGGCTGTGCCTTCGCTGTGATTGCTTCTTTTGACTGATTCAGGTTCTTATTTCTGAGTTCGTCAGCATTCGGATCATCGGAGGGCTTCATACCAACGATTTGTCTTAGTTCATTAGACGTTAGTATCTCGTTTCTAGTAAACTTATCTGCTATATCTGCGATATTGTTAATAGGAACGAGCTTAAACGGATCTCTAAAGAACTTGATCGACTGCCCTTGTGTGCGAGCGGTTTTAGTGAGAAACTTCCTATACATTTCATCGATGATGGCTGAGGCAATCGGTTCAATTGTACGGTTGTAGTAATTAAGCATCGCTGCCTCGTCTGCGGTCCCATCCATGATGGCGTCAGTGATCCCCAACTGGCCATATAGCATTCTCGTAAGGTATTCGATCTGAGTCATTAGGTTGTTATCCACAGCACGATTCAACTGTATAATCTTTTCCGTACCATCTATATATGCGATACCATACTTAGATCCTCTTAGCTGTCTCTCAATCTCTTTACGTCGATTGTCAGCTTGAGCTTTACGTGCATCAGATTTGATAACGTAAGGAAGCTGAATAATAAGATCCAACTTGCCGGAACTATTTTGTTCATCGATAAAATCAAGTAAATTAAGTTTTCGAACCAAACGTTGTAGAGTCGAGTTCGGTTCATTCATTACTGCAAAAAGCGGATTTTCGATTATTGCAGTTGCCGATTTTGGCATTAAAATTTCGTGATGCTGACCGTCTCTTTCGTCATAGGCATCAATTCGTACATAATTCGGGTACCACGTCGTTACTTTTCCCGTACGCATCGTTAAAATATCATACGAGCTCAGCGTTGGGTCTCCAGTTGTGTCAACCGGGACAATTGCAACGACGCCCTCATTCAACATTGAAACGACTACATCCTGACGAAATGCCCTAGCCGTTTGATCGAGATTCGCAGAAACCTTTAAACACTGGTTGAGATTGGAATCGATTTCTTCCTTATAGCGCTCATTCTTATCAAGCTTTACATGCTTAAAATCTAAAGACGCCACATCTATTGCGATTCGATTAATTATTGAAGTAATGATGGTTCGCTCATTACCCCTCGTCATTCTATGACGATCCGGTCTATAAAAAGAACCGTTCGCTTCTTCTTGAACGAACGGCGGATCTCTTCTATTCATAAAAGCGTTCCATGCGCTTTTAAGTCTTGATGTTAAAGGACGTTCCATTTTGATTTTTTCTTCTCCGATCTAAATAATCAGACCATGTCAACTTGTTTCTTTTGGTAGGCCACCCTTCCGGATCCCCATATGCCATTTTTCACCTGTGACATGTCATAGTTCGGATCAGCCAACGCCATGTGAACGCCAACTTCTCCTCTTTTTGCAACAAACTGTACAACACGACCAGAAGGCGAAACAAGACTCTTCGCGTTCTTATTCATTATTTCAGCAAGCTTTTTGTTATATTCGTTCATATAGGTGTAACCAATTCGTTGGTTTTTATAACGAGGATTAAGTTCGCTGCGAAGATACTCTCGAAGTTCCTTCTCGGACTTTTTATACGTCTGTTTATAAACCTTGTTGTAATTCTTCTTAGCCCATTTTTCGTCTTTCTTTTCGAGGTGCTTTCGACCGGCTTCTGTTAACGAACCATCGGGATTCTGGTATCGCCGGACACCCCATTTTTGGCCTAAAATGCCGTGATGCGATAAGCTATCAAAACCCATATTTCTTTTTAATGCCCATGACAGCGGTGCCCGCAGCGAGCGTTCCCGTTGCGACTAGAGCGTTTGTTAACATTTTCCGACCGTATTCTTGTCTGCGAGCTTTCTGTTCTGGAGTACCCAAAGCCATGGATTGATAAATACGATTTGTACCTTTTTTTCCATAAAACAGATCGGACATGGTCTGCTTTCTTTTAGCAGCTCGAGCAGCTTTGTATTCGGATGTCTTCTTATACTGCTTATCAGCGGTCGCTTTACTCCTCGCTTCGGACATTCTTTGGTTCACTTCATTTCGCATCTTCTTCGCGTCTTTATAGCTGCGAAAATCGCCAACTGTACCACGTACTTTATTAATAATTGTTTTATGCTCTTTTCGTAACTCTTCGGGAGTTTTGTTATTCTGCCATTTAGGTTTACCGGATGACTTTGCTCCGTCTTCCATAACATGAGGTTTAAGAATATCACGAACGGCTTTTGCAGTCTCTTTTACAGCGCTGTATCTTCCTTCTGCACCCGGCTTATAAGACCCATCTTCATTCTGATAACGTCTTCGACCCCATTTCTGACCTTTGATGCCATGATGTGCTATGTAATAAGTCATTTTTTACTATTCACCCCACTCTAGACAAATAAAAAAGACCGCATACGCGGTCAAAAGTGTTGTCAATTATTTATGTAATTTTACCAAGGATGCTCTCGCAAATCTTGCCGATAGAATTTGGATTGTAATTCTCGTCCAATCCACTAAGCGATAGTTTATCTCCAATGGTTTCTTCAATTTGAATCCATTCGTCATCGGATAATTCATTGAAGTTGAAGTTTAAACCTAAACTACGCATAAACGCTATTTCTTCTTTAGTAAACATTTTTATTCTCCTTTTGAATATTTCCTTAGGATTCTTTTTCCAGTCGGCCATAGGGATGCTATCACACCAGTTTCCGGATTAATACTCAATGTGGCTTTCGCACCTATAAAATGTTGACTCGGACGTCCGATATCATCATACTTAACTTTATTAATATATAATGGATTCTTTACTGCGTCAACAATAGATTTTGAAGAAACTTTTCTGTCGCGTGCTTGGTTTCCCGCATGATCCGATAAAGACGTCATTTTAATGCCATTCTTCGTAACAACGTTCTTAATCATCCTATTGGTACTTGCAGTCACAGAGTATTTATCATACATCAGTTCTTCTTTTGTACGGCGAACGCCCCAATGCATACCTTTAATCCCATAATGCGCTATGTATGGCATATTACTCAAATGCCTCCTTATTAAGCTTATACGCTACATAAGCATCCATTAATGCAGCAACTGCGTCGATCTTTTCTTCATATCGCTTCTTTGAAAGCTTTCGATTGCCGTTCGTATCTTCGAGAACGATACAGTTCCCCATGGCGAACATCATAAGCTTTTCGTCAAATAAAAGGGCCCGGTCTTCTGCGAGCTTCTTAAGTTCTCCAAGAGGTACGGACTCCGTTTTAGATCCCTGTATTACTTTTTCAATCCCAAAAGGACCATTCTCTTTTTCCCAACGTTCAATGAATTCTCTCGCGTTATACGGGTCAAATCCAACGCAACGAACGTCGTAACCGCTTTGTTCAATGAACTGATCCAGATCGTCGTATACGTCCATCAGATCTAAAACGGTACCCTCCATCACAATCAAACTACCCTCGTCAATAAACTTGTTGTACTCCAATCGCATCGCCAAAGGAAGTTTTGCTAGGGTCCTTGATGTAATATAGTTTCTGGTTTTCACACCGTATCGCGAATTCGACAAGGGAAATAAAAAAGTAAAAGCACAGAAGTCGTCTCCCTGCGAAAGGTCAAGTCCAAGCGCACAGGGCATATTCCAGAATTCCTGCCTTCGATGAGTGAGAATTTCTTGATAGGTAAAGAAATAGGTGTATCCCTCCATTGGAATACCAAATCTCTTTGCTAAAATATCGTTTCTTGCTGCCGGCGCTTTTTCGGCTCTTTCAACTTCAAGTTGATATGTTTCATAGCTAACTGTGTAGCCAAGATTGGGATTTGCTTTTACCCAAAGATTCGGATCGGCAACTTCGTCAACGGAGTCAAGTTTATAATACCAGATAGATACATGCGGATTAATGTACTTTCCATGTAAAATATCTTCAAGTTCTAGCTTGATTGTATCACCCGGTCCGTTTCGAACTGTACCTTCGGATGAAGTTGCAATAATAATGTAATCGTCGATCTTAGAAGCGCCTTGCTCAATGCAGCCGATAACATCCTCGCGAATATCACCCGAAAGCCATTCATCAACTGTTGCCACTTTGCATCGAAGACCCTGGAGTTTGTCGATAGACATAGCTCGCACTTCCAAAAGTGAACCGGTCAAGAAATTCTGAATACCTTTTTTAGTAGAAGCAAGTTTTACCCTGCTCGCCTTAGACCCAGTTGTATTTTGAATTGAACCTTCTGTTAGGAACTGAAACAAAGGTCCCTTAGCTCTTGTAATTGCAGTTCTTATTGGCGATATTACCTCTTCGGCCTGCTTCATGGTGGGGGCCGTTGTAATCTGGTGCGTCGTACTTGTGTCAATGTTCAAAAAATAGTTTTGAAGGCACGATGCATACATAGACTTTGCAGCACCACGACCAATAATTAAAAACTGCTTGTTAATGAGCCGTTTTAATACTTTTCGTTTAACAAATCGTCCGGGACGTCCATTATGTGGCTTTTCATAAACACTTTTTTCTACGTAGTAATACCATCCGAGAAGTTGCTCTGCCCACAGTTTAAAGGTCGGAAGCAACGATAAATCTGATCCATCGGTTAGCGTTAATTCTTTTTCACAGAAAGCAATAAACCCGTCAATAGCTTTGTCGTCGTAATAAACGCCTGGATTTGCTATCAAGTCGTCGATTCGCTTCATCTCCAGCGAAATCGGCTCGGTTACGGGGATCTCTCCTCTTATAACAGCAGCTCTAAACTGACCATAATAATATGGCGTGGCAGTATTAGATAAAGACATGAATTAGCCATTTGCCATCTTATAAATCTTATAAAGTCCAAGCGCAACAAGTGTGGCTGAAGATGCTATACCTGTTACACCGCCTGCAATGTCCAAAATGGAATTCACCTTATCTTCCCCTTTGGTCTTTTCAGACGCTTTATAAGACTCATAAGTCCTTTCAAGATTCATTCGGTTGATGGCTTTTCTAAGATCATCATCCGACATTTTGGAAAGGTCAAGCTTCTGTTTTCCACGCTTCAAAGCATACGCACCTCTTGATATCTGCTTACCCTTACCCGGAATGGAATCGATTTCATTTACCATTTTCTCCGCAAGTGATGGTTTTCCCTTTGGACCGGATTCAAAAGCTGCTTCTGCGGCTTTTTTTGCCCCATGATGAGGATCATAATAGTAACTACCATCTTCATCTTTGCTGAATTCTATCGTGCGACCTTTTTGCCTAGCACCGCCTTCTCCGGCAGAACCCGGAAGGTATCCGGCTGTTCTGCGATCCCTAGCGTACTCTGCTCGACGACGTTCTTTTCCCTCGGCCGTCCACGTTCCGTCTTTATTCTGCCATCTCCGTTCGCCATTTCTCGATCCCGGCGTTCTGGAATGCAATAATACACTGCTCATTCTTGCTTACCTCCCGGATCAACCGTCATATTAATCCTGGATTCAAACTCTGCTGCTATTTCTTTCATGGATGCCAAAACAGCCGAATTTGAAGGGGGATCAAATATTAGTTTCACCTTAACGTACATATATGTTCTTACATCTCTGAGGGTATAAGGATCGCCCTGAATGTAATCGTTCCATGTTTCCTCGTAACCCTCGATAGCAAAGCCATCCTTGGGTCCGACACCAAGTTGCCAAAGAATAGAAAACACAGAATTGATAGTCGTTTTAAGAGTTTCATCAAAACTAGTGTCATTTTCCTCTATCGGAAATTGTCTTTTTATTGTAGTTAAAATACTTTCCATACAGTTTCACCAATGTTTTCTATACTTTTCTCCAAGGGCATGTATCAAACTGTGTGCGTTTGATCGGATCCCTTATTAAATTATCTTTGGTTCCATAATGTATAGCTTTATGCGTGTTGTCCGATGTACAGATTAAATAATCCGGGTTCATTAGATACTCGGTAACTTCGATAATATCTTTCATGTCGACTGGATTCATGTGATGGATAACGATCCCCTTTTCGACATCTCTTCCCGGAATAGCAAGATCACAAGCCCCGTCTCGTACAATTATCCAATCTCTGAGAGACCGCCACTCTTTCGAATGATAAAATTGCTGATTCAAGTATCTGTCGAAACCAAACGTGTCGATCCCTATGGCTCCGGACAATCTGAGATACTCGTACCTTTCCTCGAAGGTTGGTATTCTTACAAGTTCGGAATATCTTCTAATAATCTTCTGGTTCATCGGAATGCCCGCTATATTCCCGCATTGCTTTCAACGCTCCGGCGTAGAGTTCTTCCACTCGCTTCGCAGATTTCAATGCTTCGGTCTTTGCTTCGGTAGCTTTTATCTGCTCCTCAAGTAATTTCCTCTCTAATCGCTCCTTGGATGACCCAAGTTTTAAATAATGGGTTATCATCTGAGAAGTAGCCGTGCCGTCCATCATCTTCTTCTCTACTAAACTCGTAGCGAGCGCGATAAGCCGTTCTTCTTCGGCCTCAACTGTTATGGCTGGTGGACGCCTCTTCATTTCTGGTTGAGCGACTTTTTTCTTCGCCATAACTACCATTCCTTTCTAAACTAACTATCTCCCAAGTGCTCTCTAGCATGCGTCGCTTCGAAAGGAGAAAAAAAGCGAGCAGGAGGTACATGAAAAAGATCGGTATAATATCCGAACGGCATGCTAGAGAGCACTTGGGAGACCTGATAAACTGGGAATATCACCCGAAAAGCACCCCCGGGGGAAAATCAAGGAGGCGCGCGATGAGGGGTGGGGGGTGGTTAGTTTAGACCCCCTCCCCCTTCTTAACCTTTTTGTAAATGTGCATAAAATCGTTTTCGATTATTTCGTCAATTGCTCTTTCAATTTCACTTCGATTTTCTTCATCAGTAAATTCATCTGTTGTCCGGGCAATTCTGTCCAGATACGCACAAGTGTTATAACCTTTCTGAACATCGAACAAAAACCAAGATTCAAATTGATCAAAAGGATCGAAAGGATTGTCGATCGTAGTAATTGCTACAATTTCTTTAGACATATTCTTTTTTCCTTTCAAATTAGATTTAAATAATTGAATCAAAAAAGCTGGGCTAAAAATTATTTCGATGTTCCATAGGTCAATTCAAGTACGAATAAACCGACGAAACAGAAATGCCCAAAGCTTCGGCAATTTCGCTTGTCGTATGACCAGAATTAGCCATTGCTTTGAGACGGGCAATTTTTCCAGGACTTAGAGTATTAGTCTGCTTTGGCATTGCAAGTTTTCGAAGAACATCTTGATCGCTAAACATCAATATCTTTTCCAACGTATTATTGCTAATCGCGCCAGCTTGTATTGCTTCCCATTGACGGTCTGTCAGTTTAATCTTGGATCTCTTTGCTCCGACTTCTACTCTTGCTTTGATTAGCTCCTGTTGACTAATCTTTTTAAGTTCTTCTTTAGACATATCAGGATAGGCCCGCTGCTTTGCCGCTATACGGGAGTTGGCTAGCACTTGAGCAGTTCTTTCGCGGGGGCTATTCTTCATTGCCTCGTTAACCTGGGATACGAGCTCGTTTGCCTCTTTTTTGTAGATTTTGTTCGCATGGGCATCATACTTTAAACGAGGAGTATTTATATAGTCCAATCTTGCTTGATTCGCTAAAGCTTTCATCTCATTCGCATATTTAGCATAAGCAATTTCGATTGGGTTCTCTGCTCCAGATATCAATGAAAACGCATCAGTTGCATCAGCCATTTGTGTGCTGGTAGTGGTACGGCGTATCCTCTTAATCTTTGTGTCGGCGGTCGCTTTTACTGTCTCGCCTTTTTCGTTCTTATAGGTAATTGTTCCGTCTTTTTCGAAACCTGATACCCATTTCTTTGTGACCGGATCCTGTACCTTAATGTAAGACTCGTTAGTGGGTGTATACAGTTTCATTCCAGTTTGTGGGTCTATGTAATATCTTTTACCCCTCCCGGTCTCTGGATCGACTCTATACTCTCCTTCTTTCCTATCCGGTATGCGTGTCTCATTTTTTGCCCTCGAAATAATAGTAGCTGAGCCGTATTGCCATTTTCCATTATCTCCATAATGACCTTGATACCGATCCTTTAGCTCTTTAATATGGTTTTCTTTTTCGCTACGTTTATAATCGAGTTCGTGCTTCACTGCATCGATTACGACCATGCTATGACGAACTGCTTGCTCTAACTCCTGACGAGTGGCTCCTTTAATTGTCATGTCGGTAATGAGGTTAGAAACTATACCCATCTGTTTCTGCTTTTCTTCTTCCTTCATGACTCGCATTCCAGGAGTTTTTGGATACTCGAGAGTTGGATCAAAATCCGCTAAAGGCCTTGTGCTCGTTATTTTTATTTTACTGTTGATAGGAATAACCATAACAGTATCGCCATCAAAATCAGCTCCGGAAAGTCTTTTCGCCACTTTAGAGTTGATTCCAATCGCGTCTTTCGGCATTTTACCCAATGTCGCAATACCATCGCGATTTTTATTATTAACCGTGACGATAGGTATTTCAAAAGTACCTCCATGAGGATATCTAATTAAAGCAACTTGTTCGCCATCTCTATAATTCGGTGCAAACACTTCGGTGTCTTTAATGCCATTAACAGGTATAATAACCTGATACTTCTGTCTTGGTAACGCCGCCGCATCAAGATGTACTGCTGTTTTATCGCAATTATCCGCAAACGATTTTAGTAGTTCGCGCTTGACAACTGGATTAGTTAAAGAGTTTATTTCTTCTAGTTCAGCACGCCTATTTGCTATGGCTAAATCCAACTGTTGATTAACAAGTTTTTTGTTTTGTTTCGATAGAAACTGCGACGGAAGACGATCAGACCAGTCATTCCAATCTCCTTCTTCGGAACGCTTGTTTATCAACGATAATGATTGTCTTTTTCCAGTTAGCGGATCAATGTATTTACCATTTGGGTCATCATAATAGCTTTGTCCCCCGTGTTCTTTTATCAATGATCCGAAAGGATTCTCTGGATCTTTTTTAATTGTCTTGAGTACCGTATTATCTTTTTCGCCTAGCGCTGGGGTTCCTTTTGGCTTATTGGTATTGAACTGAATATCAACGCCATCTGGAAGATTGTCAGAATAAACCGCCATTCCTTTAAGATAATGTGTTCCATCAACCAAAACTCTTATCTGGGCGTAGTTGGACTCCCCGAGTGATAAATCTTTAACACCTCGACGAATTTCAATAAGACCATCTTTGTCGGATCCGCCTTCGTCGCCGTAAACAATTTTTAGTCTTTTAGAATCGAGACTGCTGGGATACACAAAAGACGGTCTAAATGATGCTCCGTGGTCATAAGAGATTACATTATCAACAGGTTTAATGTTATCACGATTTTTATAAACTTCCGCATATGTAGTCCCAGGTTTGCAAAGAACCATCATATTGGTTTGCTTCCCCGGGTTTGTAACCTGCGGAACTCCTATACCGTAGACCTCGTATCCTTCTCCTTCGAGAATTGTTCTCGCTTCTTTAAGCTTCTGTTCTGAAATTCCTAGATACTTTTCAGTTCCGGCACCGATATCAATAAACCCTTTTTTATCTAATTCTTTCTTAAGTACTTCTGCAGTTGTTATAGCTTTGTTCGTTCTATTCTCAGCATCAGCATTAAGAAGACCTCTGACTGTCGATTCATTTATTCCGAGTCGGCGTCCTATTTCGCTATTATTTAATCCATCAGCTTGAAGTGACTTTATCTGGGCGATTTGGTCTCTGCGTCTTTCATGGACCGCGATCGATATATAAGTTCGAAGATCGGTAGTTGTCATCTCATGATCAGGTGTGCTCAAGTATTTCGCGATTTCTTTTTCACTCATTCCGCTTTTTTTCAAATCGTTTACTCGAGACAGAAAATCACCGCTATGCTGATACGGATTATCTCCTGATCCCCAAGGATATCTTCCGGAATGCCTTTTTGTTCCATAATGCATTAAAGAATTGTAAGATTCTTCACTCATGCTACTACCACCTTAGACGTAAGATTTGTGATGATGTTTTCGGCCTCTACAATACGTTTAACAACGTTGTTAACTTCTTCGGGTGCTGGCTTATGATAAAGAATCTCACCGTTTTGATAAATTCTCAGTTCGATTTCTTTAATGTCATATGGATTAATTTTATACTCTAGACAGAATAAAGCAGCATAGATCATTAACTGCTCCATATGAGCTGGGATCCCTCCGCTTTTATAATCGTGAATTCTAAGTACACCATCTCGATAGGAGATAACATCTGCTGTTCCGAAACAATTCTCTGAATAATATAGTATTTGCTCCGGAGTCATCTTAAACCCGATGGCATCATTAACAAAAGGAACAAGAGTTTCCAGTATCGTATTAATATCAATATATTCTAATGGTATGTTGTTCCTAGAAAGTTCCAGAACAATTAAATGCTTATCGGCACTTTTGGATAACTTTATATGATTTCTAATGCAGTCACATGCTAATTTATGAAGGATGGTTCCAATTACAGTGGAGTATTGCCGCTTGTACTGTTGAATTAGCGTTTCATCATCATAATTTAACCAATGATATTTGCTAGCTCCCAGAAACGCGTGCTGACCGACTAGATTTGAATGCGAGTTGAAGATCATGTAGTACCTCCTCTTTATTCTCTGGATAGATAAATCTTGAGAATGATAATTTGTTCAGGATGTCAACGTAATAGTCCTGATTAGGGCGATGCCGTGCATTTTTCTCCTTTTTACACTCTAACAAAGCCCAACGGTCCTTGTAAAGAATTAGCAAATCTGGAATTCCTTGAATATATGTCGAATCCATCTTTGCAACGACGCATCCAGGAAATATCAACTCTAATTCTTCGATTAACTTTGCTTGAAAGGTTGGTTCGTTCATATAAAAAAACCTCCAAAAGAAAGAAGAGAATAAGATTTTTTCAGTCTTATCTCTCTTCTCTCATAAAGGAGTATGAATTTGACGCGAAATAATAAAAGCCCATGATTTATATCACAGGCTTTACAAGACTCGAATATCAATTAATACTTTCAAGGATTGCGATGATGTCGGTATTCCCTTCCTCCACTTGCTCCTCTAAAACATCTGTAATATCCCTAAGTTTACTTCTGTAGTCATAATATGGATCATCGTCATGTTCTTTGTAATTGTTCCATTCGCTTAACATAATGCCGTATGTTGCTTCGTCTTTTTTCATCTCATCTTCGCAGCTAGAAAATCTTGTATCAATCTTATCGAAGACCTCGTCCAATGAGGAGCCATAATTTCTATACAACTTAATAAACGCATCCTCACCTTCTTCTAATGTATCCGAGTTTATCGTACTGTTTTCATTTGCGAAGAACGTGAAATACTCAATCGCATAAGAGTCAAAAAGTGAATAGATACTAGTAGACTCTTCTTCAATAAACTTATACAATTCTACCAGACTCGAATAATTCTCAATGAATGAATCAAAAGAATATCCAAGCTGTGTGAATGTTTCCTCTGCTTTCGTATTAATCTTTGTAAGGCTTTCCGACGACTTTAACGATAAAGCTCCTAATAGCTCTTTTGTGGTCGTAGGTTCTACGATCTGCTCCGGTTCAGCATTCTGCTCTTGCTCCGCTTTTATATTGACAGTGGTACTTGGAGTTTCTGATTTATTCGACTCGTTGCACGCAAATGACAAAATTGTTAAGAGTAAAACGATCATCAACGATACTACTTTTTTCATAGTCTTACCTCCATTCTTTGTTAATGAAATAATATTATCAGTTGACATCTTTGTCAACCTTGTTTTTTGCTCTGCCCACTTTGCCCGGCCATTTTCATAACTATTATATATAATTAATCTTTTTCTTCGCATTAAAATAAAAAATAGGTGGGCAAAGTGGGCATGAGTCTAAAAAAGCCCTAAATATCTGGCTTTTTCGTGGCCAAATCCATTTTAAAAAATGGCCAATTGCCCACTTTTTTCGGGCAGAACGTCCTTACA
>ERZ842401.1261-NODE-1261-length-36795-cov-7.112384_pt1 | contig 36795 bp, 31 predicted proteins | sample MGYA00521270_ERZ842401 | MGnify/ENA primary metagenome ERZ842401 (study PRJEB31892, sample SAMEA3878208) | bioreactor metagenome | biome: Moose rumen | place: Sweden | collected 2011-10 | study: EMG produced TPA metagenomics assembly of the PRJEB12797 data set...
CATACACAGAGATTTAAACATATACGGTAACATTACCGAGCAAACAGGTAATGTAACCAAAAGCGTAACCGATAACGTAACCAAAAAGCATATAAACAATACAAATACAGACGATTACACCTCTATCGGTAACGTAACCAAAAACGTAACCAAAACCATTACTAAAACATCTAATGGCAAAGTTACCAAACAGGTAACTATAGTATTGAATGGCTATGCACTCATGATTGTAGAGATGATTGAGAGGAATCCTAAAGTAACAACCGCGCAGATGGCTGAGACTATAGGTATAGCAAAGAAGAATCTGATTGCTCTCACCAACAATCTTCAGCGTGATGGTATCATCCGCCGTGTCGGCTCAAACCGAGGTGGTCACTGGGAGATAATAGACAATAATCAATAGGGATATGCTAAATTTGTTCAAATATAATCAGCGAACTGTTACCTCTCTGACATGGGGGGGGGTATTCGCACGCTCCGCATCGGCAAGCATGTCGTGAGCACCACGCCATTAGCAGCACAGTAATGATTACAAGCGGTGTCTGACATTATGTCAGGTGCCGCTTGCGCGTTATATAGAAAATCGAAAACTCAAAAATATAAAGAAATGAAAAGAACACTTATTGCAGGACACACTGCTATAGATGGTGCAGTGGGAAACAAGGTAGAAAATTACATAAAAAATCTCCAAAAGTGGAGATATGACAGAGCTTCAAGCGCGGTGTCAAACAATGTAAATCGAAATGGTTATGATTCGATGACACCGTTATTAAAAGAAACGATTCCTGCAAACACAACCATTTTAGTTGATTTGACAGATGCTATCTCGGAATCTTATTTGGAGCATACAGCATCATGGGAGGATATACGAACAAAGACATTGGCACTTGGATGCAATGAGCGAGATTGGGATATTATCAATACACAAATCCAAGCAATAATCAAAGAACGCAAATTTTTAGATAAACTGTTTGTTGATGGCAATGGAGAACAAGGAAGTTCTTGGTATCGAAAAACCGGTTGGACGTTAAAACCTGCTACTGCCTTGAAGAATAGAATAGGTGTAATTACATGTCCTCAAGTAATACAAGGTGCGCAAGCGGGTGTTACAATAATTAGCTGGCGTATCAAGTTCTTGGATATGGGACGCATGTTTATAACCCCATTTTATGCCAAAGAAATCAAAGCACAAATACCTGATAATTTAGGAGATTTAGAGTATATGGAAGAATTAAGTTTCTGCTTTAATTTCCTTATGGGTGAGATTCCTAATAGCATTTGCAACCTTAAGAAGTTGCGTGTTCTCAAATTAGAAGCCAATCAGTTAAGTGGAGCATTACCGATTGGATTTGGAAAATCATTGAGGAGTCTTCAAGAGTTGTATCTCGATCATAACCGCTTAGAAGGTAGCATCAATGAACTTTTGGATTTGCCTGCTGTTAAAATCATTCATATTCATGAAAACAAATTCTATGGAGAGTTGAAAGATGATTTCCTGAATAAAGGATTAGAGGAATTATATTTCTACCGAAATTATTTGGAATACAGTGACAAAATCGCCCGTAGATGTGATGGAATAAACTGGCGAGGTCGTACAAATTCAGAATATCCAATGAGAGTAATTAAACTATAAAACAATATGAGAAAACTATTCCTTTTTATTGCCTCGGTGCTGATGAGTGTTAGCGCCATGGCAGTGAGTTTCGGTACTTCGGAACCAAAGAAGTTGTCAGAAGCCACGATTAGAGGTATCTCTTCTTCTGTGACTACTAAAACTCCGCAATTGTCCGAGTTTGAAATGCCGGTTGTAAAAACAATGAAGCAGTCAGGAACGGACATTCCCGATGGCATTGAGAACGAGAGTAGAAGCGGCATTAAAAAAGCTCCATCCGCAGCAGCAACCGTGAAAATATCGGGCTTGATAGATGCAAGTACGATTGCTGACAATTCTGCAATTGAGTTGGTGGGCAATGCAAATCTGTTCATGGATGCCAACAAAACATTTAAATGTATTACAGGTAACTATGCATTGACGCTGAGCGGTGGCAATATCCTCACGCTTAGCAATGCAGGAGGGTATGCGATAGATGCTTTATCTGTTACAATCAGTTGCCCCTTGGTAGTGCAGACTTCAAATGTCGCTGTGAGTGCAAAATCAGGGATAACCATTAATAGTTCGGTGAATGCTACTTCCACAAACACCTGTATTGGAACCGTGAACGGCACAATCACCATCAATGCAGATGTTACTGCTACTACAAACAGTTCAGCAGCTATTATCAGCCGCGGTCTTGCAAATGGCGGAGATATTGTTATCAACAAAGGAACCATCACCGCTATCGGAGGTAATACAGGCATGTGGGCTTATGGTATAGGAGCCATGGGAAATATCACAGCAGAGGTAGGGACTGTCATACATGCTTCCGGCGGTACCGGTATTTATGCAGAAACTGGGAATATCCATTTGGCAGGAAAGGTCACCTCTACCGCTAAAGGCAAAGACGGAAACGGTTTGTATGCAAAGGCTGGAGATGTTTCCGTCTCTACCATTGACATAACCAGTGCGTATATAGGAATCTCCGCATTTAACGGATTAACCATCAATGGTCCGTTAACTGCTACTGCCACAAATACCTGTATTGGAACCGTGAATGGAACTCTCATTATTAACGCCGATGTTACAGCTACTACAAGCAGTTCTGCAGCTATTCTCAGCCGTGGTCGCAAAAATGGCGGAGATATTATCATCAATAAAGGAACTGTCAGAGCTACCGGTGGTAATACAGGCGAATGGCGTTGGGGTATCGCCGCCATGGGAAATATCAACATAAAATCCGGAAAGGTAGTAGCCAAAGGCGGGCTCAAAGGGATTTATGCAGAAACGGGTATTATTACTATCAATCCACCACTAATTATTATAACACTAGCAGGCGGCAGTATTAGTGACGATGGACATACAATAGTGTCCGAAAGCGGCAATGCGGCTTCACGCGTTGTTATCATGGAACCGCCGGTAAAGGGTGCAGTTGCGCTGAGCACGTCACCCGCTCCGGGTACCGAGTTGAGTTTTACGCTTTCCGGCGAAATAGCAGAAGCGGAGACCGAAAACACATGGCAGATTAGCGATGATGATGCTACTTGGCAGGATATTGAAGAAAATGCGCCTGCCGGAGCACCTGCCAAAGGTGGTGTGAACAGAGCACGCAAAGTGGCAAGCGAGTTGGTATATGTACCTACAGAGGATCAAGTAGGCAAATATATACGCGTCAAAATTGCAGCAGCAGACCATACCGGATATATCTATAGTCCGAGTCGTCAGATTGCAAAGAAATTATGTACGGATGTGCCTGTTGTTCCAACATTGACCAACATTAACGACAAAGTGTACGTGTCCAATGCCAAAACAACACAAGAGTACATCATCTTCACCACTTCCAAAGATAAATCTTCATTGACTGAGAGCGACTGGGCAAATGCCGTAACGCCTGACAGCGAAGTCGGATTCTTTGAGTTGAATAGTTCGGCGAATGCCAACAATATCGTCTTCACCCGAATCAAAGAAACCGTCTCTACGCTGGCAAGTGAGGCTGTAGCAGAAAGCAGACTATATATAGGCACCTCGGTCTATATGACAGATGTGGAATTGTCTATCAGCAAGACAGTAGGTTATTTCCAGAACATTAACAACGAACTGAATTGCAAAGTGGGCGATGTGATCCGTTGTGACGCTACTCCTGTGCCGTCCAATGCCACCAACTGGTATGGTATATCGGGCAGCAACTGGACGGTAGATTTCCGCAATACCGGTTCGCCCTACGGCACCTTCTACGAAGATGCAGAATGTACAACACCCATCAGTTCGTCAAGCAACTATACAACTGTATATCTGAAGACACTAACAGAAAAGAACTATTTGGATGTGCGCATTTTGGCTTATAACAGCGCTATCGGGTACAAGACACGCTATGTACAGTTCAATGTCACTCCGGACGGCTATTTCCCGTTGTTAGACTATATCAACGGTTGTAGCCGTACCATTGCTGCCGGTGAGAAGATAACAGGTATAGAAGTCGGCAGACGTCCATTCTCCGGATCGGTGTACGGTCTGACCACGGAAGTGAGCGGAGAGGGAACCGCTCCGATAGTGTCGTTCTCTCTTTATGAGACGATGACCATCAACGCTATAAACGCTACACCGGGCGTATATGTCTATACTCCGCTGCAAAACGGTCATCCGCTGAATAACAACACAACCTTTACCATCACCGTCACCGACGGCAAATATGCTGTTGATTCGTTGCTGTTGCGTGAGAAAGACATCATCGCTGACCCTGAACAGACGGTAGAACTGGTGGCACAACTGATGCCGTCCAACTCCGAAGCAGAGATAACATGGACCAGTTCCAACACAAGCGTAGCCACCGTACAGAATGGTATAGTTACGATTGCTGCTAACGCTCCTATCGGGGCTGAGGCAACTATCACCGCCAGTGCCAATGGTAAATCGGATGAGTGCAAGATTACCGTTAGCGGTGAGGAATACGACTTGTATGTAGCTTCTGTTCGCGTGACAAGCCGCAACCAAAATGACATTCTCGGCGATGGCAAGTTCAGTTTCGATGGCTTGAGCACATTGGCTATAAAAGGTGACTATACGATCAGTAATTCGGCTAATCTTGTGCGCAACACAGGAATTGATGGTCTTTACATCGACGTAGCACAGGCTTGCACAATATCGCAGGGTTCGGAATCATACAGCAGCTTGTTTGACCTCAGAAAGAATACTACTATCCGTGGCGAGCAGATGATAGTCAACGGCAATGGAGTGGCATTTGGTACACAAGGAGGAATGACGCTGACACTTGACAGCGCGAACCTCGTTGTTAATGCCATTATGCCGTTCAAGGGCAGTGGTATAGCAGATGATAGTCTGAGTATCGCTAACTCGCACATAGAGGTCAATGCCTCCGGCTCTGCTGCCGTATTCAGTTTCACAGGCGGTATCTCGCTAAAAGATTGCTATATTCAAACTCCTACAGGCGGAGACGTGGCAAACGGAGCTATTGAGGACGGAAACGGTTCGCAAGTGCGTAATCTGCTTATCGTTCCTAACCCCGAGAAGGTTGAACCCGCTCTCGCTTTTGCGTCATCGGAAGCTACTGCTACGGTTGGTGAAGCGTTTGCAGCCCCTGTACTCAGCAATCCGAATAGTTTGGCAATAAATTACTTCTCCGAAAATCCGATGATTGCCAAAGTGGATGCTGAGACTGGCGAAATAACGCCCGTAGCCGCAGGAACAACCACTATTACTGCCTATACCGACGGCGATCTTTACCACGAGGCGGGCGAGGTTTCTTATACCCTCACTGTCCTTAAAGGTTCCGTTTCGCTTGCCTTCGCGCAACAGTCTGTGAATGTAAAAGTAGATGCAGAGAATTTCACGCTACCTGCATTGGTCAATCCGCAAGGTGTGGAGGTAACCTATAGCAGTAGTAATCCTGCTGTGGCAACCGTCTTTGCACTCTCCGGCGATGTAACGCTTGTCGCAGCCGGAACTACTACGATCACTGCAACCTTCATAGGAGACGAGGCATACAACGCAACCTCCGCATCCTGTACCCTGACCGTCACCGCTTCCGGTGACACCACGGCAATAGAGGATGTCCGCTTCGAGTCCGATAAGGTGCAAAAGATTCTGCACGAAGGTATGCTCTACATCATCCGCCCTGATGGCAAGGTATATAACGCTACCGGCGTGAGAGTTAAATAGAACTATATTTGCTCAATTGGCTATCCCAAAGAGCAACGTAACAAGTAAACAGGCACCACCACAATGGTTGGTGTCTGTTTCTTTATATAAACATTTTAAACATGAAAAAATTTTTTCTTGGGGTACTCCTCGAAGCAGAGTAAAGGATGCCCAAACGACAGTGCGCGAGTTGCTCGCCACTTTGGAGAAAGCCAAGCGTGACGCTTTGCGAGTTCAGAACCGTTGCGACATTATCGCACGTTATTGTGCAGCTACAGAGCAGGAGTTGAGACAACTGCTCAACGAGCTGGAAATGTCAAACCCAATGCCCTCCTGATTACTGCGCCTCGTCAATTACGACGGGGCGTTTTTGTGTCTTTTCGCCACCGCACATTTAGCCATATCTTTGCACAAAAATTAGCAAAGGTATGGCTTTATCTTTTACAACCCAGTTAGACAGCGCATATTTCACTTCCGAAATTCCGGATGTGAACATCTCCACCACATCAACTTACGTTGATTTTGCAATCGGTCGCCTGAGCCATGACAGGTTCGATGGTTTTTCTGTTATCTTTTCCTCGCGTTATTATGCTGTGAACGGTGTCGTGTCCATTCTCGACATCCACACCATTTTGGAGAACTATTTGCAAGTTCAGCAGATTTGCGCAGCGGACTTCTGCTTCTTCGTCGAGTCTCCAACAGAATCTCTCCGCCACGATATGACTATCGTGTTCTGCAAATCAATTCCGCAAGGACTTTCTGCTTCCGAAATGGTGGAGCGTCATTTCCTCACATCCGTCTATCAACGCTTCATCACGCCCGACGCTAAAGTGCCTCTCTATTACTATCTGCCCTTCCGAGAGGAATTTAACACCCCCGGCTTCTATCGTACAGTTACGTACACATATCGTATTATTATCTTGTTAGAGAACGGGCAAACTCAAACAGTCACGGCATACACAAGGGCGCGTTCATCCGGATGGGGAGTAATGAGTTTTAATATCTCACTTTCTACTGTCATCAGTCTGGTTGGCAGCTCACATGGGAAATTTTCTGTTGTCTCGTTCTCTGTTTCTATTGGCGACCGCCGAACCACATTCTTTGTGGATCGTCGGCACTCTCAACGCCAATTCTACTTCCGCAATGCATTCTATGCTTGGGAATTGGCTATTATCCCGGCAAGCCAAAAGTCCAAGGTCGAATCAGATTCATCTATGGCCCTTTGTGGCGATACATTTATCCCTTATGATATTCAACACACGCGCACATTCGAGGTGCAGACCGCTTCGCTCCTGCTCTCTCATGCGCGCTGGTTTGAGCAATTGGTAACCTCGCCGGAAATCCGCATCAGGGACATCGCCGGAACAGCGGTAGAAGATCTTCCCCAAATCCTCATTGTCGATTATGATTACGAAATCGATGATGCCCCCGGAGCGGTCAATGCTTTTCGTTTTACTTGGAAATATGCCGACAAGCGGTCATATATAAACCTCTCCTATATCACCGCCGGAGTATTCTCGGAGCAGTTTACACCCCAATTCCTATAGTCCATGGAGAATGTTACCGAACAACAGGCGCAAGAGGCTCGTGAAAAATACGTTCTCGCCTTCAATCGCACTATGATTGATATTTGGAAAGAGCGCATCACACTTCTCGATGTGCGCGATACCGATGCCCTCTTGAACTCTCCCATATCGCTTTCCACCCGGCATGATAGCAGGTTCTATGAGGTGCAGCTCTCACAGGAGTTTTTGGAGTATGGCCTTTGGCAGGACTATGGTGTCGGCTGCGAAACTCCCCGGGGCAATTCGGGCGACATAGGGCGCAAGAAAGTTCGCCAACGCCGCCCGTGGTTTTCAAAGAAATACTTTGCCTCGGTAATGAATATCAAGGAGTTTTTCGCGGACAACCTTGGTATGGAGTTCCAAGGTATCATAGCCGATGCCTTTGCGTCCATGCGCCAACACATGTAGTGTCTTTTCGCCACCGCTCAATGCGCAGTACCTTTGCATATCAAACCGAAAAAATATAGATTATGTCACAGCAAACACTTACAGCGTTAATCACTAATTTACGCTCCCAGACAGAGGCTAATTCCATCACGCCGGAAATCCTCGGCAATGTCCTTCAGCAGATGGTCGATGAAATTGGCAACGTAGAGGCAGCCCAAACAGCCGCGCGCGACGGAGAATTTTGCTTCGCTTCGCTCCAAGGTGCTCGTGTGCCTGGTGCTACCGAAACGGAACTTGTAATCAGCCCGGCAGGGGTTGATTACGACACACTACGCGCCTTGCTGCAAATCAGCACGGAAGTGGGCAATCCTATCATCAAAGCCAAAAGGGATTGCATCGTGCAAATCACAGGGCAGGTAAACCTTCAGCCTGCAGGTTCTTACACCTCCGACCGCGTCCTGCGCTGGTTCAAGTTTGATTCCGATGGGGAACGCTATGCCGATTGCGTAATGGCTACGCACTTCACCGGCACAACGCAAATTTTTAATGTCCCTATAAATTATTCCTGCTACATGCGTGCAGGAGAATCGTTGCACCTCACAGCCTACGCCTCAGGAAGCAATGAGTCCATTGTTTCCGAAAACTCGCGCATAAACATCCACGCCTATCTAAAATCTTCTTGATATGAATAAATCTTCAAAATCCAAAGATGAAAAGCGTCTCACGCTCCAACTCATCGTAGCTGTCTCAATGGCCATCTTCGGATGTGTCCTCATTATTGTCGCTTTCGCCGTACCGCCCACAGGCGAAATACACCCTTCAGTCCTCGCCGCATTTGGTGAAATTCTCACATTTGCCGGCGCAGTTTTAGGAATAGATTATAATTACAAATTCAAAACCCACTCAAAAGATGAGAACGATCAATGAAATTATTGTACATTGCTCCGCTACATTCCCGGATCAAGTCGTTACTGTAGCGGACATCACTCGTTGGCATCGCCAACTTGGTTGGAAGACAATCGGTTATCATTTCCTCATTACCCTCGCCGGAGAAATTCAGGAAGGGCGGCCAATCGAGGAAGTTGGCGCCCATTGTACAGGACACAATGCCAACAGCATTGGAGTGTGCTACGCAGGCGGCGTGGCTGCCGACGGCAAGCCTGCCGATACTCGAAACGAGGCGCAGAAACAGGCTTTGCTTGTTCTGCTTAAAAGGCTCAAAGAGCAGTTCCCCAACGCCACAATTCACGGACACAGAGATTTCGCGCAAAAGGCATGCCCATGCTTTGATGCAACGAACGAATACGCTTCGCTATGAAAACTATCTGCAGATCCTTCCGCTTATTGATGTTCATGGGTGCTATGCTGCTGTGCGCATGCCACACTACCCGTAACCTCACATCTGATGTCACGGAGCAGCAAAATTCCCAGTCCACGCACCATGAGCAGGCTACCACGAATCGTTTGGATAGCCTTATATCAAATCTCTCCGCGTCTGCGGATAGTATTTGCATAGAGCTGTATGGTGATTCTCCTGTTTCTGCACCGGCGCAGGCTGACTCGCTTGCACCGGAGCAGAGGGCACAGGTTCAACCGGCGACGGCTAAACCTGCGCCCAAAGCGCGAATTACCATACATTCGCCGCGTATCAACAAAGAGGAAAAGCAAGGCTCAAAATGCTTTTCGCAGACCAACGTGACCGATAGCACACGGAGCAATTCACAGTCCCACACATCCACTAATGACTCTAAAGAGGTCATTGGTGGAGCTGAACTTCCCAATTTAACTTGGGTGTTCATTGTGTTGGGATTGGGGATTACGCTCCTCATAATTGGTGCTATTTTCGGCTACTTATGGCTGCACAAAAAGCATATCATTTGAGCGAACTTTCCCCAAGGCTCGCCTACGCATGTGCATAGGTGCATAGCACTTAAACACGTGCATTAGGCTCACTACCGCCCCTCTCGGCTTTGCCGCAGGTGGGCGGTTCGTTGTTTAGGTGGGAGACCTTAAAGGCACGCGGCTACTAAAGGACTTTCGATGTGCGCGCGGTGTATTAAGAGACTTTCGACCTCTCCCGATTAGGTAAGAGACTTGCAAGGCGCACGCGCTCAATAGGTGACCTTTGAGGTATGGGCGCAATGATAGACCTCCGATGTACGCAGAGTGGTAAGGGACTATCAGCCTTGCCCGATTAGGTAAGAGACTTGCAAGGCGCACGCGCTCAATTGGCGACCTTTGAGGTATGGGCGCAATGATAGACCTCCGATGTATGCAGAGCGGTAAGGGACTATCAGCCTTGCCCGATTAGGTGGCAGACTTTTGGCTTATTTGGTGCGAAGGAGACTTTCGCCATATAGACCAAAGAGGGACTTTCGGACTATCTACATAGAGGGAGACTATCAACCTTTGAGCCGTGAGAGACTTTCGATGTCCGCAGGTTAGGTTTCGGTTTCCGAGCAGACTTGAGCGCACCCCGACTTGCATATTCCGCTTTTTCAAAGTGAGCGCGACAAGCGGACAAAGCAGGGCGGTTGGGGGGTGCTTCGACAGATAAGGGGACGAAAATTTCATTTCGTCCCCTTATAATCCCCTTATTTTCAACGTATTACGCAATTCCAAAAATTTTTAGACAAGACAAATTGAAATTTTTGGAGTAAATCGCACCGTAAAAATGCCGCTCCGCTCGTGTAAAAACAAGCATTTCCACCAGTTTTGCGGTGTGTCTTTTCGCGTAGCCGGGAAACAACGTATTTTTGCAGAAAAATTACAACGTATGTCTGATTATTCAACAAATGCGTCCGTCAATCTTCAAATCAACGGACAACAAGCACAAGAGACGCTTGCCAACCTTAAAAAGGCTGCACTTAACCTGACTGAGGAAATTGCCAAAGCAGCCGCTGCAGGCGACAAGGTGACGCTTAAAAAGCTACGCAAGGAGTACGCCGATGTAAAACGGCAAATCAAAGAAATGGAGTCCGCCACAATGCAGGTGGAGTCCGTTCTTAAACGGCTTGACCATGCTTCGCCGCGTGATTTGCAGCGTACCCTTGCAACCTTGAACAAGCAGCTTGACTATATGGAGAGAGGATCTGCAGCATGGCAGGCACATACACAAAAGATAAAAGCGGTCAAGGACGAGATTGCCAAGGTCAATGCGGAACTTGCCAAGTCCCAAACATTCCTTGAACGCGTTAATGGCAAGTGGCAGGAATGGCAGACTGTCGCCATGGGCGGCATTGCAGCCATTACCGGAACCGTCATGGCTGGCAAGAAAGCCGTTCAGATGTATGCCGATATGGAGCAGGAAATGGCATCTGTTCGCAAGTACACCGGCATGACCGCAGACGAAGTCGAACATCTTAACGAAGCCTTTAAGAAGATCAACACACGTTCGTCACGCGACGAGCTGAATCGCCTCGCCCAAGAAGCAGGCCGTCTCGGAAAAACTTCAGAGGAGGACGTTTTGGGCTTTGTAAAAGCGGCTGACCAAATCAATGTGGCGTTGGATGAGCTTGGAGATGGTGCGACATTGCAACTTTCTAAGCTAACGTCCATATTTGGGGATGAAGCACGGCTTGGCACGGAACGGTCGCTCCTCGCTGTTGGTTCCGTTATAAACGAGTTATCCCAGAACTGCACGGCAGGAGCTTCATACCTGGCACAATTCGGGCAACGGCTTGCAGGCGTTGGCGCTCAAGCAGGTATGACCGTTCCGCAGGTCATGGCCTTTGGCGCTGTGCTTGATTCCCAAGGACAGAAAGTTGAAATGTCAGCAACCGCTCTCTCCAAACTTATCATGAACCTTTTCAAGAATACCGATAAAATCGCCAATGCTACAGGCATGGATCTTGAAAAGTTTAACGCCGCCCTCAAATCTTCTACGAATGAGGGTCTATTGATGTTGCTCAACCGCTTAAACGAGTTAGGCGATATGTCCGTTCTTGCACCCGTGTTCGCTGACATGGGTGAGAACGGTGCTCGCGCTTCTGCGGTCATTTCGGCACTTGCCGGAAATATTGACATGCTCGTTTGGGAGCAGGAGGAAGCGGCGAAAGCCTTTGAAGATGCAACCTCTGTTTCTAAAGAATTTGAGGTGCAAAACAATACGGTGCAAGCAGGCTTGGATAAAGCACGCAAAGGCTTTCAGGAGATGGCCATTTCCCTTGGTCAAGAACTGATGCCCGTGATGGGGCATTTCATATCGTCCACATCTGCCACTATGCGTATAATGCTTAAACTGGTGCAGTTTATCAAGGAACATAAGGCAGCAATTACTTCACTCGCTGCAGCAGTTGCTGCCTATACCTTGGCTGTCAATCTCGCCTTGATTAAGGAGAAGTTGCACGCAGTATTGATTGCGTCAAAAACTGCAATAATGCACGTCCACCGCGTCGCGGTTCTGGCGGCATCCGTTGCATATAACCGGATGACCGGCAACGTAGTCCGTGCCAATGCTGCCATGAAACTTCTTAATGCCACAATGCTTACTAATCCATGGGGATTGCTCGCCGCTGCCGTTGTCGGGGCAGGTGTGGCACTTGCCGCTTTTATCAAGCGTCAGAAGGAGACAAGCAAAGAGCAGAACAAACTCACGGAGGCGCAGAAAAGGCAACTTCGAGTGCAGGAGCAAATCAATGCACACAACAAATCTATTGATAAGGAGTATGCCAAACAGGCTGCAAGCGTTACAAGTCTTACCAAGGTTGTAAATAATAGCAACCTTTCACTTGAAAAGCGCAGGGAGGCACTTAAACGCTTGCAGGAGATTGTGCCGGAATATCACGCGTCTCTAACCGACGAGGGCAAGTTGATCAATGACAACAAGGAGGCCCTTGATAACTACCTCGTTTCTCTCAAGCAGTCCATCCGTATGAAGATGAACCAAGAGAAACTGGAGGAGATTGCCACGCAGCAAATACCTTTAGAAGATGAGATTAAGAAATTAGAGGAGCAGAATGCCGCATTTAATAGGATTATCGACGACGCAAGAGCGTCCGCAGCCAAGGGAGATGAAGCGCAGAAAAAACGGTCAGAGAAAGCAGAGATGGATTTGCAAAAGCAAATTCGCGCTAATAACCGTCATATTCACCAACTCAAAAAGCAATGGCAAGAGTTGGAAGATGTGGCGTCAGGTATAAGTATCGACGCGCCTACACCTTCGCCCGCTCCAAAGTCTGGTGCGCCGTTGCCGGTTGGCGATGACAAGAAGAAGGGCAAAACCAACAAATTCCAAGCCGAAGATGATTGGAAAGAGCGTGAGCAAGCCCTCAATCGCATTGCTTATGCAAAAGGGGAAGCCGATTACGAAACCTACACCAAGCGTATGCTCGAAATCGAGGTTGAGTATAACAAGAAGAAACTTGCTCATACCGACCTTGCTGGCAATGAGCAAGTCACTATCGAAGCCGCATACTATGAGGCTTTGAAGAAGCAAAAGAACAATGCCATTGAGGGAACGGTGCAACAGGAAGAACAGGCATACAAGGGTATCATGGCCGTTCTTCAGCAGAGGTATATGGATGGGGAACTGTCTGCACGGCAGTACCAAAATGCGATTGAACTTGCAGAGCTGGAACACCTGCGCAAGGTTGCCGGATTGTATGAGGAAGGTTCAAAGGAGCGTTTGAAAGCGGAAAAGAACTATCACGATACTTCTCTACGGTATCAACAGAAGCATTTGCAAGAGGACAAACGCCTTCAGGAGAAGTTCCACCAAGAGTATTTCACAAGGGCATATCAAACCACCGACACAGAAAGCTATGAGCGCGACCTGCACGCGCTGGAGCTTGTACAGGCGCAAATGCTCAAAGCGGTCGGTGATAATGCCAAGGATCGGCTCAAGATTGAGCGCGCTTTCCAAGAAGCGAAATACCGTCTCGGTCGGAAATACAACGTCAAGAACGCAAAGGAGATGGGCAAATCCTATCGAGCGGCCATTGATGATATCGCAGATTGGCTCAAGTCTGATGGTGGGCAGGCTTTCACAGGTGCACTCGATACGATATTAAGCGGTATGTCATCCATCTTCTCCGGTATTTCCGATATGATACAGGCGGAACTTGATATTGAGACAGCCAAAATTCAAACCTCGTATGACGCCCAGATTTCAGCCGCCGAGGGCAATAAGTACCAAGAGGTACAACTGGAGCAGCAAAAGCAAAAGGATATAGCCAAGGCTAAAGCTGAGGCAAACAAAAAGATGTTTGCTATGCAGGTCATCCAAGCCGTTGCGCAGACTGCCATGTCTGCCATTTCTGCTTACTCTTCGGCTGCCGCAATTCCTATGGTCGGCTTTATCATGGCGCCTATTGCAGCTGCTATGGCCGTTGCTGCCGGAGCAATACAGATTGCGTCCATTAAGAAGCAACAACAAGCGTCTGAATCGCAAGGCTATGCCGAGGGTGGATTTACTCCTGCCGGTCCTAAATATAAGGAAGTCGGCGTAGTCCATGCTGGTGAGTGGGTTGCCTCGCAGCAGCTACTTGCTAATCCGCAAGCACGCGCAATGGTGAACACACTTGATTACGCGCAGCGCACCAATAAAATGGGTGTGCTTTCGTCCTCGGATGTGTCCCGGCAAATAACAGCACCCACCGTTATTGCACAAGCCTCACAGGACGGACGGCTGGAGCGTACTCTTGCGGCCACGGCTGCCGCCGTAGCCTCGTACAGCTCAACGATGAAGAGCCTTGGCGAACGCCTTAACGAACCCTTTGTAACGGTGAACACAGTTACCGGCGACAAGGGTATAATGAAGGCGCAAGAGGAGTATGATCAACTTATGAAGAACAAAACCCCAAAATCACGTAGGCAATGACAATTCTAATAAACGGCATGGTGGCGGCTCTTAAAGAGAAATCCACCTTTGAATTTATTTCCGAAAACCGCTACTTTTCGGGGGCTGACAGTTATTCGTTGGCTATTACTTTTCCGCTGAAGGACTGCCCTCAGAACATAGCTATCTTCGGGCATATAACGCGCAAGGATGTGGAGAAGGGAACGCTCCTTTTAGAGTGTGAACTCCGGGACAAATCTTTCTACAAGAAAGGATCTATTACGGTCACGGAGTTAGATGATGTGCAAGTGAAAACCCAATTCCTCGAAGGACGCTCTGCTACTAACTTCGTTTCTTCGTTCGATGATGTCTATATCAACGAACTGGAATTGGGCTACCCGGACACAACACCGGCAAACAACCCTGTAAACACCGTCAATCGCAGAACGGATTATGTGGCTCTGCCTTGGGTGAACAATTCAAGCGGCAACATTCAGAACAAAATCAATCTATCTTCTTCCGGAGCAACTTGGAACTGTAACAAGTTATCCTTCCAACCCTACATGCTTTGGCTTGTGAAGAAGATGTGTGATGTGCTTAATTATTCCTATGATTTCTCCCCATGGGAGAATAGTAATTACCGATATTTGTTAGTGTGCAATACTTTGCCTGCTGCATGGAATATAGCGAACTTTGCGCGTGCGCTGCCGCATTGGACGATGACAGAGTTTTTAGAGGAACTTGAGTTGCTGATGAACTGCGAATTTGATATAGACCGCTTGCAGCGGAAAGTTACATTCCGGTTTAGCCGTCATGTGATAGAGAGTTGTGGTACTACACAACTCCAACATATTTTGAATGATTACGAGATGGCTACGCAGGATGCCGGAGATTGCAAATACAAAGGCTGCACTAACATAAAATATGCTGATTGCAGCCATCGTATGTGGAAATACTACCACAACCCCGAATTTATCAAGTTTTGGAAAGGCTTGGGGACATCGCTATATAAGGAATATGACGAGGTTTCAGAGCTTTCGTTGGCGGGTATCAATGGAAACTATCAAGAGAGGGAAGCTGAAAGGGTTGTCGTAGGTGCTATTAGTCGTTTGTGGTATTGCAGGGATATTGATAGATATGTTATAGGTCGTGTGACGAACACGGTTAAACTTTATGAGTCAGATATAGAGGGTGAGCCTATCACGTATTTTAAGTACTATGTTGCACCCCAAATTGTGAACTCTTTTGAGCCGCGTATGGTAAATGAGGGAGGGGAAACAAAGGAATTAAGGATTGTCCCCGTGTGGCTGGACGATACGGAGCCGCTGAAGGGGCAGGTCATTTTCTTGGAAATGCCCGACCTTCGTAATGAAAAGTCAGCTAAGCCCTATAATGGTTTCTCTGATTGGACGGAAGCAATGGCGCATCTTGCTCCCGAGCCTGATTATTGTATCAAGGAAATGGACTTTGCCAAAGAGGATGAGGAGTTTCTTGATAAGATATACGTAGGCTTTTGGTCCGGAGAGGACACATATAGCACTTACAGACATCCTCATATTGATGTGGTTACATTCTATCCGGATTGGACCTACATCAGGCATGATTGGTCGCTGTCGCTTAATTCCAATACGTTTGGGGACTATAAAGATCCGCATAAGATTGACCCCACCAAGAAATATACGTTTAAGTTCCTTGCGGATGACATCCCTAATGTGCGCTCCCTTTTTATCATCTATGGCAAACGCTATGTGTGCGAGAAGATTACGGCTACATTTACCGAGAACGGGATGTCCCAGTTACTCAAAGGGACATTTTACCCCGTTCTTGATGAATGACTGTCATTGATTTACCGCGAACTTCGGTGCTTTCTGATTGAGGTTTGCAATCAGTTTATCGTCATGGTGGTTCGCGTAGATGGTGGTCATGCTCAAATCCTTGTGACCGGCCGCCTGCATAACGGACAGATCATCTACACCTGCTTTGAGCATGCTATTTATAGCCGTATCTTTGAGAGAATAGAGCTGATACTCTTGGGGCAGTCTGAGGGCTTTCCTCATTCTGTCCCATGCTTTGCCATAGGTGCCGTTTCCCATGGATTTCTTGCCACAACGCCAAACGCTGTCGCAGAACAGGTAATCGTCCGGATTAGCACCTTGTATGTGTTTACGGAGCATGTCCTCCAACTCTGCATCAAGTCGCCCTTCACGAGCCTCCCATGTCTTGGTTTTCTCCCTCGGCATACGGATGCAATGGTTTACAAAGTCAATCTGCTTTACCTGCACGCGCGTAATCTCTATAGGACGGAGCAGGGAGGTATATACCAAACGGCAAACGATACGCATTTCCGGCAGGTTGTCAGCAAACCATTTGTCGATGAGGGCTTGATGTTCCGGCTTGATGATGGTGCGCGTTTTCTCCAGTACGCGCTTGCGTTTCTGTCCGTCAAAGGGATTTTCGCGAGCGTAGCACTTCGCTTTTGCCCAAATGAACAGCACGCTACCCAGACGGATCATGTTGTTGTAGGTGTTTGGTCCGAGTCCTTTTGCTGCCATGTCATCCAAGAACTCTACCGCGTGCGCGCGCTCGAACATACTCATTTTTATAGATGGGTAGTGTTCGTTTGCCCATTCACGCAACATGTGGCAGAAACTCTTATAGCTGCGCATGGTGCTATTGCGCAACTCTTTTTCTTTCTCCGTCACGAATATGCGCGTTACCTCATCAAGCGTCTTATAGTAGCGGACATTCTCGCTAACAGGTGCTGATGGTGCTGATAGGGGAGCAACTACGGGAGCAGGTGCGGCAACAGTAGCAACTTCCGGAATGTAAGTTGCCGGTGTAGCCGCCACGTTTTGCACGGAGTTGAGCGCAGCGGTGCGCAGTTGGTTGTCAATCGTGCGCATAATGTCATTTACTTGCACTTTGAACTCAACCATAGAGCGGCAGCGTTTTTTAAGAAGATTAAGTTTAATCCTCTTCATTTCAAGTTTGGAGATAATGGGATTGAACGCATAGTATACAATATACCATCCGTTAGTGTCATGACGCAAATCTGCTGGAACGAAATTGGCAGAGGTCTGCTGAATTGTGAGAGTTGAAGGCATTTTTTTTTCTTCTGCTATGTGCCGGACAGAGCAGAAGAAATTTACACCTATTAGCATTTTCGGGGAGGGAGTCGAAAAACGGTTTTACCCGATTTTTACCCGATTTTTACCCGATTTTTTACAATGAACGCCGTAAACCATTGATTTACAGCGTTTGCGGAGAGTGAGGGATTCGAACCCCCGATACGACGTAATGCGTATACCGCATTTCGAGTGCGGCTCTTTCGACCACTCAGACAACTCTCCTAAAAAGCGGGTGCAAAGGTACTGCTTTTTTTTTATATACGCAAATTTTTTTGTAAAATTATGAAATTTTGGACCTAATTTGCACCGCTTCTTGCATATGTCAAAAAAATATTGTATCTTTGCAGCCTAATTTATATTGGGTAAATATTTAATAAGCAATAAGAATGTTTGATAACTTAAGCGAACGATTAGAACGGAGTTTTAAGATCCTCAAAGGTGAGGGGCGTATCACCGAGATCAATATTGCGGAAACCGTCAAAGACATCCGCAAGGCGCTGCTGGAAGCGGATGTGAACTACAAGACGGCAAAGCAGTTTACCGACCGCGTGAAGGAAAAAGCAATCGGACAGAACGTCATCAATGCCGTTCGTCCGGGGCAACTGATGATCAAGATCACGCACGACGAACTGGCGGAACTGATGGGCGGTGAGGCGCAGGAACTGAACCTGAAAGGCAATCCGGCAGTTATTCTGATGTCCGGTCTGCAGGGTAGCGGTAAGACGACTTTTGCCGCCAAACTGGCGAACTATCTCCAGACGAAAAAGAACAAACGCGTCATGCTCGTGGCCTGCGATGTGTACAGACCTGCGGCTATCGAGCAGTTGCGCGTGTTGGGCGAGCAGATCAAGGCGAATGTCTATTTGGGGCTGGATGAAGCGAACCCCGTGAAGAAAGCCCAAGCCGCTATCGCTGAGGCAAAGCGGATGGGTTATGACGTGGTGATCATCGATACTGCCGGCCGTCTGGCTGTGGATGAACAGATGATGCAGGAGATAGCGTCTATCAAAGAGGCTATCACGCCAAGCGAGACGCTGTTCGTAGTGGATGCCATGACCGGTCAGGACGCCGTCAACACCGCAAAAGAGTTTAACGACCGCATTGATTTTGATGGCGTGGTACTGACCAAGTTGGACGGTGACGCCCGCGGCGGTGCGGCGCTCTCTATACGTTCGGTGGTGGACAAACCAATCAAGTTCATCGGAACGGGCGAAAAGATGGAGGCGCTTGACGTCTTCCATCCGGCGCGTATGGCGGACCGTATTCTCGGTATGGGTGATGTCGTTTCGCTCGTAGAGCGTGCGCAGGAGCAGTACGATGAAGCCGAAGCCCGCCGTATCAGCAAGAAAATCGCCAAGAACCAGTTTGACTTCAATGATTTTCTCTCTCAGTTGGCGCAGATTAAGAAGATGGGCTCGATGAAGGACCTGATGGGTATGATACCGGGCATGGACAAGGCGCTGAAGGGCGTGGAGATCAGTGACGACGCGTTCAAACCGATTGAAGCAATGATCAACTCCATGACGCCTGCAGAGCGTGCTAACCCATCGCTGCTGAACGGCAGCAGAAAGGCGCGTATAGCACGCGGAGCCGGGGTGGATATAGTGGCTCTCAACAGATTCCTCAAGCAGTTTGACCAGACCGCAAAAATGATGCGCAAAGTGCAGCAGATGGGCGGAAGGAGAAGGTAATTGAGAATTGAGAGTTGAAAGTTGAAAGAGGAGAAGACATATCAGCCGGGGTGGGGTGAGAAAAAGAAGAAACATCATCACCGCCACTATTCCTACCATTCTTCAAATAACCGAATGGGCGGGTCTGTGAGAATGAAGGACAAACAGGCCTACTACGGCTTGATGGTGATTCTTCTTGCAGGGCTGGGGTTCGGAGCATACAAGGTGATCCGGCTTTTCGCCGATGAGTTACGCGCTATGCCGAATGACGATCCGGCGACAGAGATGAGAGTGGACGAACTGCGGATACACAAGGTGGATGAACAGAACGCTCTCTTGCTCGGCGACAGCCTTGCACAGGCCTATAACGTGGACTCGCTCAAACGAAACGTACAAATAGACACCCGTCCAGTCTATCGCCCGCCGCGCAAGGAAGACAAATGGTATATCACCAAACGCGAATGGAAGAAGATATGGGAGGATTACAAGGTTATGCGATGGGAGAAGAAACACGGGAAGGAAGTATCAAATGACCAAGCACCAAGCACAAAGGAGGAAGGCAAGTGATTTTAGACGGTAAAAAGACAGCACAGGAAATCCGCGGTGAGTTACGCGAACAGATTCAAGCCATTCGTGCTGAAGGAAAGCGTGCGCCGAAACTGGCGATTGTGATGGTGGGGCATAATCCGGCAAGCGAGACGTATGTCGCCAATAAAATCAAAGCTTGCGCAGAAGTGGGTATTGAGGCGGAGAAGATTGCCTATGACGAATACATCACCGAGCAGACGCTCCTGACTGAGATACAAAAACTTAACAACGATTCGTCCATTGACGGTTTTATCGTGCAACTGCCGTTGCCGGAGCATATCCGTGAGTCTGTCATCCTCTCGGCAATCGACTATCGCAAGGATGTGGACGGTCTGACGCCGATGAATGTAGGCCGCACGGTGCAAGGTCTGCCTGCCATCATTAGCGCTACGCCGCGCGGAATCCGGGAACTGCTTGCGCGATACAGCATTCCGACGGCAGGCAAACATGTGGTTGTTATCGGACGGTCGAATATTGTAGGCAAGCCGGTAGCATTGCTGTTGATGCAGCGCCCGTATCTGAGCCTTCCGGGGATGAGTGCTTCTTCGCTGGGTGACGCAACGGTCACTGTCTGCCATTCCAAGACACGTGATCTTGGGGCTATCTGCCGGACAGCGGATATTATTATCGCGGCGGCCGGAAGTCCGGGATTGCTGACAGCAGACATGGTCAAACCCGGTGCGACAGTAATAGATGTAGGTATCAACCGGGTGGCCGACCCGGCTTCGGCAAAAGGTTACAGGCTGGTTGGTGATGTTGATTATGAACACGTGGCGCCTGTTGCGGGTGCAATCACCCCGGTGCCGGGAGGAGTAGGACCGATGACAATCGTCAGTTTGCTGCAAAACACGTTACAGGCATACAATCATAGCTTTGAACAAAAGCACTAAAGCACTTGGCACTTGAAATATGGATATTTTATCAAAGATAGAAGGACTTGAGGCGAAGTTTCACGAAGTGAGTCTGTTGATTACCGACCCGGCTGTGATAGCGGATCAGGCGCGATATGTGCGTCTGAACAGAGAGTATCATGACCTGGAACGTGTGCTGGCATGCGCACGCCGGTATAAGAAGGCGGTGACGGATCTGCAGGACGCAAAGGACTTGTTTTTCAATGAGTCAGACCAGGAGATGAAAGAGATGGCGAAAGCCGAGATAGACGAACTGGAACCGCAGATACCCAAACTGGAGGAGGAACTGAAACTCCAACTTCTGCCGCAAGACCCCGAGGACGGCAAGAACGTAGTGATGGAGATCCGCGGCGGTACGGGAGGAGACGAAGCGGCTATCTTTGCCGGAGACCTGTTTCGTATGTACACCAAGTATTTTGAACTGAAGGGTTTCAAATACACAGTATCTTCTTTCACAGAAGGCGCTGCCGGCGGATACAAGGAGATCATCTTCAATGTGACGGGTGTGAATGTCTATGGCACGCTCAAATACGAGAGTGGTGTTCACCGCGTACAGCGTGTGCCGGTGACGGAGACACAGGGACGTGTGCATACCTCGGCAGCAACAGTGGCTGTATTGCCTGAGGCGGATGAGTTTGAGGTGCATATCAACGAAGGTGAAATCAAATGGGAGACCTTCCGTTCCGGCGGTGCCGGAGGACAGAATGTCAACAAAGTAGAGTCCGGTGTGCGGCTCCGTTATAATTGGAAGAACCCCAATACGGGCGAAGTGCAGGAGATACTGATTGAATGTACCGAGACACGCGATCAGCCGAAAAACAAAGAACGCGCTCTCTCGCGCCTGCGCACGCAGATTTATGATAAGGAGCACCAGAAATATATTGACGATATCGCGGCGCGCCGCAAGACCATGGTTTCTACGGGTGACCGCTCTGCCAAGATACGCACATACAACTATCCGCAGGGCCGTATCACCGACCACCGTATCGGATACACGGTATATAACCTTGCGGCATTCATGGACGGTGATATACAAGGTGTCATCGACGCCCTGCAAGTAGCCGAGAACGCCGAACGCCTCAAGGAAAGCGAATTATAATTCACAATTCACAATTCACAATGTATCTTTTTTATTGTCCGGATATAGAATCGAAGCAGACACTCTCTGAGGAAGAGAGCGGGCACTGCGTGCGGGTGCTGCGATACAGCGTAGGTGACGAGATACTGATTACGGACGGTAAGGGCACTACTTATACGGCGCGCATCACCAACCCGCATCCCAAACATTGCGATTTCGAGATACTCTCCCGTGAGAAGCAGGAGCCGCATCACCATTTTCATTTGCATATCGCCATCGCTCCTACCAAGAACATAGAGCGTCTGGAATGGGCGGTAGAGAAATGCGTGGAGATCGGAGTGGACGAGGTCACGCCGCTGCTGTGCCGTTTCTCGGAGCGCAAACAACTGCGGACGGACAGGCTGGAGAAAATAATCCTCTCTGCTGCCAAACAAAGCCTGACGCCATACCTGCCGGTGCTCCATGAACTGACGCCCTATGACGCTTTTATACGGGAGCAGGCGCAGAGGGACCAACAGAACTTTATCGCTCATTGTTACAAAGAGGACAAAAGGTTTCTGAAAGAAGAGATAGAGCAGGGCAGGGATGTGTTAGTGCTCATCGGTCCGGAAGGCGATTTCAGCGAACAGGAAGTGGCAGACGCTCTTGCGAAAGGATTTATTCCCGTGAGCCTGGGTAACAGCCGTCTCCGTACCGAAACAGCCGCAGTGGTGGCATGCCATACAGCGGTGTTGATCAATGAATAAAAAATTGTGAATATAGATGCGGACATATTGCTATGGATCAACGGTCATTCGGAGGAATGGCTGGACGAGGTGATGTGGACTGTAAGTCAGACGAAGACTTGGATTTTTCTTTATGTGATGCTGGTGGGGCTGATTGTGAAGAAATTCCGTAACTGGAAAGTGGTGTTACTTCTCTTGGCTGGATTCGGTGTGGCAGTGGGACTGAGTGATTTTATATGCAGCGGTGTATTAAAACCCCTGGTGTGCCGTTTGCGCCCGACGCATGAGCCTGCGCTTGATCCGCTGCATTTGGTATATGGCTATACCGGCGGACGATATGGGTTTTGCTCCTCTCATGCCGCTAATACCATGGCGGTAGGAATGCTCTTTAGTTTGCTGTATAAGAATAATTTAGCCACCGCAAGTCTGATGGCTTGGGTGGCATTCGTTAGTTATAGCAGGATGTACTTAGGAGTACATTATCCGAGTGATATTATTTGCGGACTTGCCGTTGGGGTGCTATGGGCTGCGCTTGTTTATTTGGCGCTATCACATTGGCTCCTCTCGGGTGACGCGGCTGCTCGGCAGGGTGGTTCATGAACCGTTCGAACTCCTCCGGTGTGAGCAACCTCTTCAGCTCCTCATAGATAGCCTGCATGCGCTCCATGTTTTCCCCTCGGGTAAGCCCTTTCTGCCGAAAACGGGCATACTTGAGGTGCATACGATAAATCGTATCAATCCGTACGGAGTCCTTGATCCCTAACTCGCGGATAAGCCGCGTAGTTTGTTTGAGCGCTTCCTCTTCGGGTGTACGCTTGGGTCTATCGTCGTTAGCCGGCTCCTGCGCCCACAAACAGCCCGATATAAGGGCCATAGATAAGATAAAAAAGAGTTTTTTCATAACTGATCTCTAGTCAACTAGACAACTAGCTAACTAGTTACAAAGGATATAACAAAAATCATGCCGAAATGGCCTGAAATAGCATTGGCGATGCGACTTTATTTTTCTGCTGCATCAGAAGGCGAGGAACGTCATTCCCGTCCGGCTATCCGTGTGGCGTTGGCAGGAATGGTAGTAGGTGTGATGGTAATGATCCTGACGATCTGTATCGTAGTGGGATTCAAGCAGACCGTGACGCAAAAAGTGGCGGGTTTCGGCGCGCATATACAGGTGGTGTCGTTTGATAACAACAATACGTATGATCTTCATCCGATAGAGGTGTCAGACAGCCTTCTCCAGAAGCTGGGGTCATATGATCACGTAGTTAAAGCAGCTCCGTTCATTACCAAACCCGGCATGTTGAAGACAGACAGTGCTTTCCATGGTATCGTACTAAAAGGCACAGACTACTGGGATTTCTTCGCCCGTAATATTATTGAAGGTACCATCCCGTCAAAACCGAATCAGGTGGTACTTTCCCGTCAGGTAGCGGAGAAGATGCGGTTGGGCATAGACGATGCTGTCTTCGCATATTTTGTGGACGACACGGATATACGCGTACGGAGATATACTGTCTCCGGTATTTATGACACCGGATTCGGTCAGTTTGACGAACTGTTTGTGATCACGATGTTAGAGGATGCGCGCCGGTTGCAAGGTTGGGAGACGCATACTTATTCGGGAGTGGAGATACTGGTAGATGATATGCGTCATCTGGATGAGACGGCAGATCGGATTTATTTCGCTACGGTAAACCATCTGGACGAGGACGGGTATAATGTTTATTACGTCCAGACCCTGCAAGAGCAGAACCCGGCTATTTTCGCATGGCTGGATTTGCTGGATATGAATGTGGTGGTAATTATTATTCTGATGCTGCTGGTGGCGGGGTTCAATATCGTTTCCGGTTTGATTATTCTTATTTTGGACGGTGTACAGTTAATAGGAACGCTTAAAGCTCTTGGTGCGAACAACAGGTTCGTTCAGAGAGTGTTCCTGGCTCAGGCAGCGCTCCTGATAGGCAAAGGTATGTTATGGGGAAATGTATTAGGTTTCTTTCTGGCGGCATGCCAGTATTTCACCCATCTTATCCCGCTTGACGCCGCCACCTATTATGTCTCTTATGTGCCGATAGCTTTTCCGGTAGGATGGCTTGTTGCAATCAATATATTGACTATCGTTGTTTCGCTGTTGATATTGTTGCTGCCATCCATGATTATTGCAAAGATCAGTCCGGCGAAGGTGATGCACTATGAGTAATGAATAATGAATAATGAATAATGAATATCTCGTTGGAGGATGGTTAAACTGCAAACGATAGTAGATAGCAAGCCTTCGGATTGGAAGATCGGGTATGAGGATCGGATTCTCATGCTGGGTTCGTGTTTCTCGGACGAGATAGGCGAACAGATGCAGCAGCGTCATTTGCCGGTCACATGCAATCCGTTCGGAACACTTTATAATCCGCTATCCATAGCACAGGCAATACAATTGACAGAGTTACCGGAACTCGTGGAGTACGACGGCTTATGGCATTCGATGGCGCATCATGGTTCTTTCTCGCATCCGGCAAAGGAAGAAACAGAGACGGCGGTCCGTACTTCTATCGAGCACATGCAGAAGGCGTTTGCGGATGCAACGGTCGTTATTGTCACTTTCGGTACCGCCTGGGTGTATGAGTGGAATCAGGAATCAGGATTCAGGAATCAGGAATCAGGAGTCAGGAGTCAGGACAAGTATGTTGTCGCTAATTGCCATAAGATGCCGGAATCGTGGTTCAGCCGCAGACGGCTATCGGTGGAAGAGATTGTAGCTGCGTGGCGTCCGATCTTGGAGCAATACAAAGACAAACACTGGATATTTACCGTTTCGCCTATCCGGCATATCAAAGACGGACTGCACGAGAACCAATTGAGTAAAGCAACGCTGCTGATGGCGGTAGAGGAATTAAGGAATACAGAGTACAGAGTACAGAATACAGAATACAGAGTACAGAATCCAGACCGAGTTACCTATTTTCCGAGCTACGAAATACTGCTGGACGAGCTGCGCGATTACCGCTTTTACGCGGATGATCTGGTACATCCGTCCTCGCTGGCTGTCCAATATATCTGGGAGCGCTTTGCAGAGACTTTCTGCACTCCTAAGACGCGCAACCGAATGCAGATAGAACTCAAACGCTGGAAGCAATCACAGCACAGACCTTTACACTAATTATTTTCCCTATTATACGGTAATTTTGTGACTATAATCAGAAAAATATCACTTTTATTTGCAAGTGTCATTTTTTTTTTGTAATTTTGCAGCACAAAACGAAAAGTTTTGCCGTATTGAACCCACGCAGAGGGAATATGTCTTTCGGGCGGGTGATATACAGGACATATTGAGAAAGGCGTCTTAAGCGCTTTGTTTTGGCTTCTTGGAATCTGGTAAATTCATTGTTCCAAAACATTGCAGCACAAAGATGTCCATGGTGTGTATATACAGGTGTGCGCGCTTGCGTACTCGTTCATTTATACATACAGCGTGGGCTTCAGTGTTGTTGTTTGGAACAAAAGGCAATACCAGAGCCTCAAGAAGCGGAACAGCAATAGTGCAGTCCCGCTTTTTTCTATTTATGCAGACAAGAATATTTTATACTCATATGAAGAAAGAACTATTTTTCACTATCACGTCATTGATTAGTTGCCTACCACTATGCGCAGAAGTTAATTATCCTGCCTTAGGTATAGACCGCAAGGTGTTGTTCACGATGAACGAGAAAGAATTCCTATATAGATCTGATTTTGAAGATAAAAACTCATTTTATCTAAATACTTGTTTCGCTGTGGATAGTATGTTCAATGGAGATTATTACGAGCCTATTTATCAGTATTCACTCATTGTGAATGGAGATCGTAAATGCTCGATGACAAACCCCAATAATATATGTAATTTATATTACGACGACTTTAGCAAATGTATGCATGAGTATATAGGTCAGGATGGAGGTGTATATGTGAAAATGGGTAATAAATCTTATGGTCCGTACACTAAGGTATTACTTAAACCTCGAAAATATCCATATGGAAATAATCCGTATTATCGCACCAGTTTCGAGCATTACAAACAGGGGCAGTTCGAGTTCTGGTATGACGATGAGCACTTTGTGCGTGAGGATGATGGGAAGATACATAAATTCTCGAAACGGAGAAGTGAATATACCAGCCCTAATAAAAAACATAAAGTGACCATTACTAACGAAAATCCATTAAAAGCACTCTCCATTGACGGAAAAACATACGATCTGGCACCTGCAATAGAAACATATTGGAATGTCAATGATTATTATGGAGGATGCCAAACTATTTGGATTGATATATTCGATTCAATAGGAGCAAAGATGTGTAAAACCCCCAAAGACTACATAACTGATTGTTGCATTTTTGATGATGGTACATGTTTATATAGGATAACAAATACTAAAGGAAGATATAACGAAGCAGGTGAATTTGAGAGTTACGATTTTTATATAAAAGGAGATAATATTCGATTACTGGCAAGGGAGATAAGAGAGCATGAAATTATGGATAATTGTAATGCTGATATGGATGATTATTATGATGAATGTTGTAAGAACCATACTTATTACGAGTATTATGATAGGACGAGTAATAATATATTTCGTCGCGAAGTAATGGATAGTGAAAATAAAGATAAATGTGAGAACATGCTCTTGGTATTAGATAAAACCGGCAAGCATCTCATCATAGATGTTGAAAAGAAAGTCGGCTTTGTAAACGATAAAAGAATAGATCTGGATATAGTTCTGCCATGGAGCATTAAATTCAATGAAAACAAAAATGCCTTCCAATGGGTTTGTCTTGAAAATAAAGAAATAGTATTTTATTCATATTCACTGAAATAAAATACAAGGGGAAGCCGAAAATCCGACAAAGAGTAGGCACAAACAATCAAACTATTTTCAATATGAAAAAAATCATTTTCCTTTTGTCTATAACACTCTTCATTGCTATGAGTGTTCACGCAGAAGAAACAGGCAACCCCTTAACCAACATTTCTTCATCACAAGCCTATCCCAATGAATTTATGGAGTCCACACGCAACATTATGGACGGCAGGCACTGGCGCTTGTCCGTTGTTTTCGCCCCAATGACTTTTGAGCAGGAACGGGCGAGCGGAGGGGCTGCCAAACCACGATGGGGATTCCAAGCAGGTGGACAGGCACATTACTGTTTTGATGCAGTTCCGGGACTTTCGCTTTCTTCTGGACTCACACTTGCAGGCTATTTCTATAACTTGAATGACGGCACTTGGGAAGCGCGTATGCACCATGTGTCACTCCAGATCCCTATCCGCGTGCAGTATGAGTATAAGATAAATGGCAACTTGGCTGTATTCGGTTATGCCGGCCCCAAGTTCGATGTGGGACTTAGCATGAAAACGGATCGCGAATTAGGAAATTTTGGCGTTGATACGGAAGACTCTTATGGTTCAAACAACACATATAGTGCCCAACATCGCCTTAATTTTATGTTCGGTTTTGCCGGTGGTGTGCGTTTTTGGGACTTGTATGTCTCCCTTGGTGGGGATTTCGGATTGAACAGAATATACAAGGCAGACAATTTCCCGGAACATACCCACCAATTTATTCTGACCCTTGGTTATTATCTGCCATGGGCTTGGTAGTATGCGGGATATGATTCACACAGCTACTGCTATAATAATTAACATACGGAGCAAGCCGAAAATCCGGTAAAGAGTAGGCTCAACAAATAATCTAATAATATGAAAAAATTGTCTTTTTTGCTAGTTAATGTGTTTATTCTCTGCGCTTGCTTATTGATGGAGTCTTGCAGCAGTGAAAAGGAAAATTCCCCAATCCCTGATTCTGGGACATCAAGTTCTGTCACCGCAGTGGATATGGGGGTAAGCGTTAAATGGGCAGATAAAAATGTTGGTGCTACTCGCCCTGATGTCTATGGTGGCTATTACGCATGGGGCGAAATATGGAAAAAATCCGAATATAGTTGGTTCACCTATGATTTTTCTAATGATAAAGATGGTTACGAATTTTGGAAATACAACACGAAGGAATCCTATGGATATATCGACAGTCTTATTGTTTTAGAAGAACAAGACGACGTCGCTAGCCAACTGTTGGGAAAAAAATGGAGAATACCAACTACTGAAGAGTGGCAAGAATTGATTGATAATTGTTCTTGGGAGTGGGGAAAACTAAATAATATTTATGGAATGTTCGTAACCGCTTCTAATGGTAATTCGATTTTCTTACCTGCTGCAGGACATAAATATGATGGAATGCGCTATTATAGTGAAGGCAGTTATTGTGATTATTGGTCTTCAACTTTAAATTCGGATTACCCTCGTGAAGCAGTTGGCATGCGTAATGGGTATGTTCGCACAGACTATAGATACAATGGCTTCTCTATAAGAGCTGTTTGCAAATAATTTTGAACTATATAATCAAATTTTAGTAGTCATGAAACGCTATTATCTTTTATTTCTATTATGTATAGGTATCTCTGTAGCGTATGGCCAACGAAATCTTACAGAGGACGAATGGGATGAACTGGACATCACTAAACCTATTGTATTGGAATTTTATGCCAACTGGTGTGCTCCTTGCAAACAACAAGCAACAATAGTATCTCAATTAGCCCGAGAATTCCCTGATATAGAGTTCTATAAAGTGAATATCGATCGCGAGAAAGATTGGTTCTCTTATGAGACGCAAGACGGAGCAATCCCAATGATACAATTTATCTATGAAAGAGATGAGAGGAATAATTTCTACTCAAAAGCAACTATTGCCGGATTTATGCCTTATAACGAAATGCGTGATTCTTGCATCTCTATTTTGAACCAATTTAACAATGCTCAACGAAAGAAAAATATCCAACAAAGAGTATCGTCCATTTCCACAGACACTATCATTGATATAGACGGTATAAAATACCATCTGGCTTTATCAGGTGCCGTAGATATGGGAACAAGAGCTCTTTGGGCAGCATGTAATGTCGGCGCATATTCTCCACAAGAAATGGGAGAATATTATTCTTGGGGAGAGATTGAATCTAAAAGTGTATACGCATGGAATACGTATAAACATGCATATCCTAATGACTCCGAAAATCCCCTTTTCAAAAAATATGGTCCCAAGATAGATCGATTTGATAGACTACAAGTATCGGATGATGTAGCAAAGCAAAAATGGGGTGGTAATTGGCGCTTACCTCTGCATGAGGAATTTGTGGAACTGGTAGATAACACAAAATGGAAAGCATTTGATTTGCGAGGTGTTAATGGGTGTATTGCGTATAGCGAAAAAACGAAAAATGCGATATTCTTTCCTCTTGCCGGATGTAAAACAGATCAAGGACTTGTAGAAGTAGAGGTATCTGCCAATATGTGGGCAATGGACATGCTCTACACGGAGAATTCCTATTTTGATTATTATGAGTATCCTAGATTTGCATATGCTTTAGTCATTGACGAACAAGTATCAGTGCAAAAGTGGGCACGATTTATGGGATTTTCTATTCGCCCGGTAATTGATGTAAAGTATAACTATTAAAATCATGAAACGTTTATTTTTATTTGTTTGCGTTATTACCTTGATGTTAGGAGGTAATAGGCTTTTTGCTCAGTACCTAATTCCGGTGCAGGATGATTATACTGGTCTGTTCGGTTACAAGTACGAAAACAGTGACAAGTGGGTGGTCAAGCCCAAATACGAACATGCCGGGTATTTCAACGACGGACTGGCATATGTTATTCAGCGCAAGGGTGTACATAAGGAGAAAGGGAGTGTGTTATGCGATAAATACAGAGCAGGCTATATTAATGAGAAAGGCAAGATTGTAATACCTTTGAAGTTTGAATGGGCAAATGATTTTAACGAAGGCTTAGCTGTCGTTAAGGTATGGGACAACACCAGTATTTTCCATTGGAGATTCGGGTATATTGATATGTCTGGGCATTTTGTTATTCCTCCTATTTACGACTACGCTGAAGAGTTTAGAAATGGACGAGCCAAAGTCAAATGGTATGACGGATTTGGATATTGTCATGGCGCGTTTATTGACGAGAATGGTAACTATGACCATGAGTGGAAAGAAGGTGGCCGTCTCCCGATGGGACAAACAAGACCTAAATGGAAGAAATAGCATATTATGGATTATAATTATTAACAAAAACAACGTTTCGTTATGAGAAATCGCTTATTGTTTCTGCTTTGTGGTTTTTTATTAGTATTTCCTGTATCCGCGGGTGAGAATCGTTTTGATGGAACAACATTTACAATCAGTTCTAACGTTGCCCTACCTATACGCGTGCACTATGGAGGAAAGACACTAACAATATCTTCGTATCAATATACCACTTATACCCGTATCTCGAATGCAACCATCACGGATGCTCATGGATATAATTGTATATATAGGCACACATACGATTCTAATTCTGGCTCGAAAGGTAACTATGTGCACCATTATTATAATATAACGGGTGTATATTCATCATCAAGCTCTTCTGATGGTTACAATAATTCCTCTTCGTCAAGCAGTAACTGGCCAAGGAAAGAAAAGAAGGAGAGAGATTCTGGACCATATGTTTGGGACGAGCGCAATATGCCGGAGTTCTATCCGAATCTTCATTTAAGAGTCGGTTTTAGTCCTTTGTGGGGCGAATATGTTGACTTGAAATTACATGTCGGACATGGTATGGGCTTTACCGCATTTGGAGGAGTTGGGTATGACTGGGTTTGCTATCGAGACCGTTCCATGCCTATAGATCCGAATACGGGAAAACGGACTATGTCTATTGACAAAATGACATGGAATGCGGGTATCGGTTTTACAGCAATGTATCAAGGAAATTGGTTGGATTTAGAATATGACATTACCACGGCTCTTGTTGTCGGAAGAACAACGACTTATGCTCCGTGCTCAATGTTAGCGGATTTTAGTTCTACTTTCTTTGTGGGAAATACAGGTGTCTTCGGTTTCTATATAGGGGCAGGACTTGGTGGAACCTTAGAAAAGAGTATAAGATTTCAATGGGATGCAAGGTTTGGTATTGCTATTAATTTTATGCAGTTTAATTGGTTTTAGCAGTAGGATAGTATAGGACTATACCATCTTATTTGGATTCTCTGCAATAGAAAGAATCTCATCCGACATAAAGAACGCGCATACATGTGTACACGCGTTCTTTATGTAATATCCAATAGAGGTCTTATCCTCCGAAGTTATCGAAGCGGATGTCTTGGTCATCGAGCTGCTCCACTCCCTTGGTGTGGATGATGCCGATATACGGTTTGATAATTTCAGCGGCTAATTACAATTAAGGATTGCGCGTACATGCGTGTGCATAAAAAAGTATCCGCTCTCTTTGTCCTGACAGGCATTTTTATCATCCAAAGCCGTGAGTGTAACGAACACCTTATTGGGGGGGGGAGAAAACAATATGTCAAAGAACACCGTGCGCTTGCGCACACCTTATTGGGGAAAGAGAAAAATCAATCCAACAAAAGGCAGTCCAAGCAACTAATGGAAGTGTCGATAGAGCCACCATGCAAAACGGAGCAAGAGGGCAAGGAACACAAGAAGGGCAAAGGCGGTGCAGTACTTGTAGAAGGACGGTACATAGCGGACTTGGACGGTCTCGGAGCGGGTGGTTTCTACTTGGATAGTGTCGGTACGGATGACCTCTTTTTCGCGCCAACTGGTGTATGAGTGGGAACGGCTTTGCCTGTTTGAACACCTGCGGTTGTTGGAGCATGCGCAAGCGCATTGTTGGAGTTTCCTTTTTTATGCATTACTGCTGTGCTGTCATGAAGATAGATGCTGTCGCGGTGGTAGAGCTTGGAGAGCTGCTGACGGTTGTCAGTCGAGGTCAAACCGTGCGCCGTTGAACAAGCAGGCAAGAGCATGAGTACTGCTGCAATGTTCAGTATAGAAACGGTCCGGAGTGGTGATTTCAATATAGTGTTCATCGTTGGGGTGTTTTTGAAGTTTGGCAATCAGGTCATGTTCGAAAGTGCGCGAGTGTATGAGCATAGTGCCGGAGAGTTGTCCGACAAGGATGCAACCGGCGGTTTCTTTGGCGTTTTATTCTGCATAGTTTTTGGCGCTTTCTACATCACCCAAACTATTCGTGTCATGTCATACACTATCACTATTCCAAAATAGTCCTGGTGCAATGAACAAAGTCAAAGCGGTAAAAATCCCATTTTATGACATTTCTGAAGGTGAAAATTTGGAAATGTCATTTTTTTGTTGTATCTTTGCAGCATGAAAGCAAAATGGACAAGTTTGGTGGATGATTTACAGGGGCATGTGGATAGTTGGCACTATGCGCGGCATATTCCAGGCAACTATGAGTGGGCCGCTATATGTCAGAAGCCGGAATTGAGTAAGGCGACCAAGAAAAAGAAAGCCTCTCTACCCACAGCACTACGGTTCAAGGCATTGATGACCGAGACGAAAGCCATCCTGCATGATCCGGTTCGTAAGGCAGAATGGCAGGCGCGTTATGACGAGGCTGTAGGGAAGGCACGCAAATACAACAAGCCGATACAAGGGCGATTGTATGACTACATCAAACATGAATTGAGCAAGACCTCTCCCGACCTCCCCTGAAAGGGAGAAAAAGCCCCCCAACCCCCTAAAGGGGGAGAAAATTCAATAAAAAGAACGTCGTAGAACTTTGGGTAGATCGATGTCGGGTAGAGCATACGATGAGCAACCGATGAGCATACGATCAGCATTCGATGGGGAAAGGTGGAAGGATGTATGTATGAAGTGAAAGGATTAGGGGATTAGAGGGTTAGAGGGATAATAAAACAGACGCATTTGAGTGCGTCTGTTTTTTGTAGTTCTAATAGTCCTAGTAGTTATAGTAGTCCTAGTAGTTCTAGTAGTTTTAGTTGTTTTGAGGGAGGAGGAATCTTTGCTATTAGCCTTTTAGTGCTTTGATAGCTTCTTCAAGAGAGGCGATGCGTGATTCGGCATCGGCTTTTTTCTTGCGCTCCAGTTCCACAATCTCCGGTTTGGCATTCGCCACGAAACGCTCGTTGGACAGTTTTGCCATTACGCCGCGGAGGAATCCCTGCTGGTGAGCGAGATCCGCTTCCAGTTTCTTCAACTCCTCGTCCACGTTGATGAACTTGTCCATCGGAATAGCGAACTCGGTTGTGCCGACGATGAACTTCGCGCAGTTGGCGTTTGAATCGCCATGCATGGCGATTGCTACGTTTGCGAGTTTCTGCAGGAGTCCGGCGAATTCGTAGTTGTCAGCACCGTCGAAATAGAGTGTCAGCGTCTCCTTTTGCGGGATGTTTTTCGATGCACGGATGTTACGGACACCGGAAACGATGGCTTTGAGGTTCTCAATTTGAGCTAAGATATCCTCTGATTGCCGCCGGTTCTCTCTCGTATTTGTCTCTGTTCGGTAGTCTCTCGTTAGTGTCTCGCCAGTCTGATTTGGCGTACTAACCATGATCGATTCACCCTCTTTGCGGGTATAGAGTTCGTGCCAGAGTTCCTCTGTGATGAACGGCATGAAGGGGTGGAGCAGTTTCAAGAGGCGGTCAAAGAATGCAAGCGTGGCTTCGTATGTTGCGCGGTCAATCGGCTGTTGGTAAGCCGGCTTGATCATCTCCAGATACCAGCCGCTGAACTCATCCGTATAGAGTTTGTAGATAGCCATGAGGGCTTCGGAGAGACGGTATTTGCCGAACAAATCCGCCACCTCAGCTTCGGTCTCGCTAAGTTTGGCATCGAACCATGCGACCGCTTGGGCATTTACCGCTTGGTCATTTTCCATTTGGTCATTTACTTCCCAGCCTTTGACAAGGCGGAAGCAGTTCCAAATCTTGTTGCAGAAATTACGTCCCTGTTCGCAGAGCGAGTCGTCGTAGAGGATGTCGTTTCCTGCCGGCGCAGAGAGCAGAATACCCATACGCACGCCGTCGGCGCCGAAACGCTCGATGAGGTCCAGCGGGTCAGGGCTGTTGCCAAGCGATTTAGACATCTTACGTCCCAGTTTGTCACGCACAATACCTGTGAAATAGACATGCTTGAACGGCATTTTGCCTACGTATTCATAACCCGCCATGATCATACGTGCTACCCAGAAGAAGATGATATCCGGTCCGGTAACAAGGTCTGCGGTGGGGTAGTAATAGTTGATTTCTTTGTTTCCCGGTTTCTCAATGCCGTCAAAGAGACTGATCGGCCAGAGCCACGAACTGAACCATGTATCCAGCGCACCTTCGTCTTGAACGAGATTAGTCGAAAGTCCAAAGTCCAAAGTCGAAAGCCGTTGCGCTTCCTCCAAACTTTCGGCTACGATAATCTTGTCCTCCGGGTAGTTCTCCAGGCCAGTTTGGGCGAGAAGTTCCGCGTCATACCATGCCGGAATACGATGCCCCCACCAGAGTTGACGGCTGATACACCAGTCTTTGATGTTCTCCAGCCAGTTGCGGTAGGTGTTCTTGTATTTGGCGGGATAGAAAACGATATCGTCGTTCATCACCGGCGGCAGCGCGATGTCTGCGAAGTGCTGCATCTTAACGAACCATTGGAGACTCAACCGCGGCTCGATAGGTACATTCGTGCGCTCCGAGTATCCTACTTTATTGTCGTAGTCCTCTATCTTCTCCACGAGGTTGAGCGCTTTGAGGTCCTCTACAATCTGCTTGCGGCAGTCGAAACGGTCCATGCCGTGGTATTTGCGTACGTTGGGCTGCAACTCTTCCTCTACCGTGTCCATGTTCAGATGGGCATCCGGTGTGAAGATATCGATGGTCTTGAGGTTGTATTTCTGTCCGAGGGCGTAGTCGTTCACGTCGTGCGCCGGCGTCACTTTGAGGCATCCGGTACCGAAACCGATCTCTACGTAGCGGTCCTCGATGATCGGAATGACGCGTCCTACACCCGGCACGATGACATGTTTGCCTTTGAGCCACTGGTTCTTCTCCTCTTTGGGGTTGATGCAGACAGCTATATCGCCGAAGATAGTCTCCGGACGGGTGGTAGCCACTACTGCATAGTCGGCTCCGGTCTCAGGGTTGGTGACACCGGGTTCTGCCACTTTGTAGCGCAGGTAGTAGAATTTGTTATGCTCGTCATGATAAATTACCTCCTCGTCCGAGAGGGCTGTCTGGCGCTCCGGATCCCAGTTGACCATGCGCAGACCGCGGTAAATCAGGCCTTTTTTATAGAGATCGCAGAAAACATGAATGACCGCTTTTGAACGGGTCTCATCCATGGTGAAAGAAGTACGATCCCAGTCGCACGAACAACCCAGTTTGCGGAGCTGTTTGAGAATGATACCTCCGTGTTCGTCGGTCCAGTCCCAAGCGTGCTTAAGGAACTGTTCACGCGTAAGGTCCGATTTGTTGATACCTTGTTCCTTGAGGCGTTTGATGACCTTTGCCTCGGTAGCAATGGAAGCATGGTCGGTACCCGGCACCCAGCAAGCGTTCTTGCCTTCCAGCCGTGCACGGCGGACGAGGATATCCTGAATTGTCTCGTTGAGCACATGCCCCATATGGAGTACTCCTGTCACATTAGGTGGCGGAATAACAATCGTGTAAGGTTCGCGTCCGTCCGGCTCGCTATGAAAGAGTTTATTGTCCAGCCAGTATTGATACCAGCGGGCTTCGATTTCAGTAGGATTGTACTTAGAGTCCATAAAATTATTTACGATTTTACAATTTACGATTGCATAAAAAGCGTGCAAAGGTACTGCTTTTTTTCGACATGTGCAAATTATTTATCCAAAAAAGCTTTATTGAAAAAATCTGCTATCTTGTCATATGGTATAACTCCCGCAACATCGTCGTATAAATCAACATGGCTGGCCCCCGGGATAACAAGCAATTCCTTGTTGCCGATTTTTATGCTCTTGTTTTCCGTTCCGCAAGGCGTGATTTGCTCCGGTTTCAAACTTGTGCCCGTCATTTTCTCAAAGGCATACTCGCTGAAATAGCGGCTGTGTGCTTTCTCTCCATGAATGAGCAAGACGGGTGTCTCAATCTCGTTTGCATATGAAAGCAAAGGCATGTTCATAAACGACTGGCACCCGATAACATTCCATCCGTCGGTCGAGTTTCCGCTGCGTTCATGGTACCCGCGCGGGCATTTATAGTAGGCATGGTAATCCTTCACAAACCAAGGTGCATCCTCCGGCAGCGGGTCAATGACTCCTCCTGCACGTTTGTATGTGCCGTTTCTGTAGTCCTCTG
>ERZ842401.1263-NODE-1263-length-36684-cov-73.758306_pt1 | contig 36684 bp, 45 predicted proteins | sample MGYA00521270_ERZ842401 | MGnify/ENA primary metagenome ERZ842401 (study PRJEB31892, sample SAMEA3878208) | bioreactor metagenome | biome: Moose rumen | place: Sweden | collected 2011-10 | study: EMG produced TPA metagenomics assembly of the PRJEB12797 data set...
TTTTGCTCCATCGGGTAGGAATAACAATAGACAGCCGAGGGACAACGGTATTCTATACATGCAATCCTGACTCCATCGGGATAGGAACTGGCATCATGGATATTAATGCCAGGAAAGCAAGCGACACCATCAATGAGATTTTTGAGGGTGACATTCTGAGGATGCCCGACCGAGAGTTTTTCCATTCGGAGATTATCGGTTTGGTAGTGTATTTCAACGGCTCCTTCGTGATTGCGAGTGACCCAGATAACATCGAGACATGCAGCAAATGGAATCTCTATGACGCAGTTCATGGGGAAAAGGCTTATGTCATCGGTAACATCATGGAGAACCCGGAACTACTGAGGGGCTACAAACAAGAACAATCAAAAACATAACGCATGGGAAAAAGACTTCACATAGCAAGAAAGTACGAAGTTGAGTGGTCGGACTCCGCTCACTTCAATTGGAAAATCAGTGAGTTCCACGACCTCTTGGATGCACTTGACGTGTACTATACAGGAGAAACGTGGGATGACGATTTTGAAGTCAGCAAAGAGGACTGGCAAAAGGGAATAGACACCCTTAGAAGCTATGACAAACTCGATGCTGACGCACAAGAGACTATTGACAAAGCCTTGGATGCTCTGGAATACGAGCGTGAAGAGGTAATACGAATCATGGAGCAGTTCATGGAGCAGTCAGCACCAAACTGGAGCTACATAGAGTGCTGCTTCTTCTAAAGAGAATCATCATGGCAAAGATTGAACAGCACGACATCGAGATTGGAAAGTACATACTAACCATTCTCAGCAGCCGATTGGATATTGTGTCATCATGGGGTTTGGATCCTGAGACACTAAAACCGATCAAGAACGGCATCAAGTTCCATGTTCAGGGTTTCAGGCATAAAGGAACCGTTGAGCTGACTTTGAATGAAGGAGAGGACTTGTTTGAGATTTCACTTATTTCCGATTCTGGAGAAATGGTGAAGAAGATAGAGTCCGTTTTCCTTGATGAACTGATTTCTACTATAGACGACAACGTGGAGAAAGTGGAAAACTATGAGAAGCGAGTTTCTGAGGAATATCCGTATCTCACAGACCCCGACAATCCTGAGAAAGTCAGACCTGTAGAAATCATAATTCTCTGAAAGAACGAAATGGGAGATTCTTAAAGATATACCAAAAAGTAAAATCTGAGGGAATCTCTCATTTTTGCTGCTATTTCAAGGATATTGAACGTCCGTTTGGTATCTGTGAAGAGGTTTAATAAAGGTTAAACAATGAAGACTACCTATGTGGCCTATCTCCGACAATCCACGAAGAAACAGGAAATCTCAGGATTGGGGATTGAGGCACAAAGAGAAATCATCCAGAAGTTCTTAGGTCAGGAAAAGCCGGTTGCCGAATATGTGGAAACAGAGAGCGGCAAGAAAACTGACAGACCTAAACTTGCAGAGGCTTTGGCATTGTGCAGGAAAACGAAATCTACGCTAATAGTTGCCAAGCTCGACCGACTATCACGAAATGTCGCTTTCACAAGTAAACTGTTGGAGAGCGACGTGGAAATCAAGTTCTGTGACTTCCCTGAGGCCAACCGATTAGTGCTTCACATCATTGCATCTATAGCAGAGTATGAAGCTGGCCTCATATCACAAAGAACGAAACAGTCCCTGAAGGCAAAGAAAGCCAGGGGGATTCTACTTGGCAAGCCTGAGAACCTGACTAACAATCTGGATCGGGCTATAGAGAATAGTAAACGAGCCATAAGGAAAAAGGCAAAGGACAACCCGAACAACAAAAGAGCCGTAGCAATGCTGAAGGTATTAGTGGAACAGGAACTTAGCCTTAGTGAAATGGCGAGAAGATTAAACGAGGAAGGATTTATAACCAGTCAAGGCAAGAAATTCACAGCTTGGCAGGTTTCAGTCCTAATCAAAAGGTACAACTTAAAAACAAGTGACTAATGTTAGACAAAGAACCGTATATGTCTGGAGTTATCGTCTTTTGGCGAACTCTGGGGGAGAACATGGGCTTCTTCAAAAGATTCAATATGCCTGTTGAAGGGCATGAATACGAGAAGAGCATGGGCTATGTCCCAATATCATCAGAGAACCAAGGCATCAGATGGGCTGATCCGAAAGACCTATACAGCCCCGAAAATGCCTTCAAGAAATGGGGAAACGCAACCAATCCCCTAATGGCTATATTCACGGACGCAAGGGAACGTGTACTGAATGCCCTAGCTGAATATGTGTGGAACACTAAGGAGAAGAGAGTGCAGCTTGGCTTCGAGGTGACAGAGTACAATGAAGAAAACGGCTTGTTAGTTACTAGGCACTACACATCTATCTACCTTGACCCCTACATTTGCCTTGTGGACTATGAGGAATCCCCTGCGGTTCCTGACTACCTTGCAGACGATGACGAGTATTCACCAGAACCTGTGACAGAGGCAATAGAGGACATGACGCTCGATCGACTTTTTGAGATTATTAACTTCATAACAGAAAAGAACAATGAGTAAGGAAACGACAAACAAGCAAGGTGGTGGAGCAACTATCATACAGCTTCGCCCCAAAAAGACTGCCAGCCAGACTAATAACGGAGGCATGGCTATTCTGAAAAGTATCTTCACCACAAACTATTTCACGATCGCATGACGAAGTATTTTATCAGCCTGACACTAAAGGGAACTCCAGTCAAAGTGAACACGATGGCTGGTTCCCTATCTATGGCTATTGAAAAGGTGAAGAAGCTCTATCCAATCGCAAAGAACTTACGCATGGTTGGAACTGAGAAAGTGTAACAGAAAAAAGCAAGACTATGGCAAATTGGTGTTACAGCTCTTATTGTATTGAGGGCGACAATGAAGAAGTGAGGTCATTGTACCGAAGGATGAAGCGTTTGCAGGACAGACGGAAATCACTTGTGGAGAATGACTTTGGAAAGACGTGGCTGGGTAATCTGGTCACTGACTTGGGATCGGACTGGAAAGAAGTCTATTGCAGGGGAACATGGAGCGATTTGGGCTATGAGAAGGGAATTCTGAGATTCAACACGGAAACCGCCTATAGCCCTATGAACGCTGTTATGAAACTGGTCAAGAGCAAGTACCCATCACTGAGGATCTACTACTCAGCGGAAGAGGATGGTTGGGGCGTGTATGTTACAAATGACGCAGAAGGAAAGCATTACCCTGACCGCTACTTTGTAGAATCTGAATGGGGAAGAGAGTATTTTTCCACGATGACTAATGTGTGTGTCTACGTTTCTGGACTTATCAAAAAAGAGGTGAGGGACGAAAAGGAACTCAGAGCCGCTATCGAAGAATGGAACGAGAACGTAGAGGATATTGACGAGAACATCACCCTGAATGAATTTAAGGTTGAGAAGGATGAATACCTACGAGTTTAGAGTGACTGTAGAAGGCTCGACATTCAAGACTTATACACAGTCGAACAATCCGAGCTTTGCCTACCAGAAAGCCAGAAGATTATATCCGACGGCTAGTGAGATTAGATTTATTGGACTAGTAAGACAAAAAGTATTATGAGTATTTTCATCGTAAAATTAGGAATGGCCTTGGTCGCCTTCTTTTTGATTGGCTGTCTTTTCCTGTTGGGTAAGATTGAGTATGATCCAGAGGAAGAGAACAAGAGCATCCATGAGAGAAAAAAGGCAGCTTAAAGATGGAATTAGTATGAGCAAGAAACAGACTAATTATGTATTACTCCTGGACTATTCGGGAGGTACTCTAATCAAGATCAAACTGACGGAAGAGGAAAAGAATGAGGCCAAGAAATTCGAGGACTTTGAGGATTTCCTTCAGACGTTGGAAGATAAGTATGAGTTCCACTTGCGGGACTGTGAGTGGATAAGTGTAGACAAAATAAAAGAAAGGAAGTATGGAATCTAAGAAGAAAGACCCTGTGGACGTGCTGAGAGAAGAAATCATGGCACATCCGAGACTGGAAGAGTTTTTCACGGAGAAGGTTGGAATGAGCCTGAATCAATACATGGCAGGCTATCTCATTGACAATACCGACGTGGATGAACTTGTTGACGAGTTGGATCTGGAACACTCCCGATGCTGTTCTGAATGTGGGAAACCGATGTATGAGGGATTCTGCATAGAGAACGGAGCCGAGTATTATTGCAGCGAAGAGTGTCTGCATAAACATCTGACAGAAGAGGAATATGAAAACCTCTACGACGATGGCAATGGCGATTCGTACTGGACTAGTTGGCTCGACTGACGATTATGGAGAAGATCAAGAAACAACTGGAAGAACTGAGGGCTGAGATTATGAGGGCTATCATTAACCTGGCAAGGAAATCATGTGAGGTGGGTATGAGTGGCTTTCAGATTAGACAGTCCTTCAGCTACTATGAGGAAGAAGTGTACCATATCGACAAAATCTACATCAATCCCGACAAGGGAAGGGTGATGGTTGAGTTATATGAGTATGCAGATTCGATTCCTTTGTCAGAGTTTTCTATTGATGATCAGGTTGGGATATGTGAGGAACTTCAAAAGCTCTTTACCAATCCCAAGTACAGATACAGGATAGACTACTAATGACACTTTCGGAAGGCACATCAGGGATGGTGTGCTTTCTTTTTTTTGCTCACTCTGGCTGTTTTGTGCATGAAGGTGCCCTATGGAGTTAAAAAACCATATAAAATAGGTACGCGGAGAGGATTTCCATTGTTAATTAGAAAAAATTAACTACCTTTGCGGAGCATTTTGAAACCGCCGCTCGTATGGAAGGTCGATTTGCAGACATGAGAACTGGCGTTTACTGACGCTTGGATTAACGACCTTCAAACTCACTACAAGAAGGATTCCCTTAGTTAAGACAAGATAGTTTGGTAGATGCCACTCTGGTATGAGTATGGACTGTTGCATCGTTAAGTCTGGTGTGATAGAATCATTCATATCCAGCGTGGGGTCTTACTATCTTGCTTATTCAGACTAAGGGAAGGTAAGTAGTGAGACCTGAAGGTAGAAGAATGAGCAGAGGTATGATTGCCCACGCTTCTTTTCATGCCTTACCCAACTTTAATTAACCGTCTGTTTGGGCTATCGCAGACTATTTATTTACTGGCCTAAACGGATGGAATTATGGCAAAGTATAATATGAAATGCCCTGAATGTGGAAACTGGGCAGAAGGGCAAATAGAAAGGTCGTTTGTAAATAAGACTGCCAGAACTGGTATTAAAGGCATTATTGGAGGTACAAGTGTTTTAGGTGCCGCTTCTACTGGTGCTGGTATTGGTGCAACTATTGGTAGCGTTGTTCCTGTCATTGGAACTGGCATTGGTGCTGTTATTGGAGGTGCTATTGGCGTTGCAGGTGGTGCTGCAATAAACACAGGGATTAGTCAAAGTGTAGATGCTGCCGCTGATGCTATTGAAGGCATTATGGATATGGACTATACTTTCACATGCCCTAATTGTGGAAACCAATGGAAGAAGAAAGACCAGGAAATACTTGACCTTATCACTTCACAGGAAATAGAGGAAATAGAAGTAGAGGATCCTGACATTGAAGATACGGAAGAAGAGGACGATAAGACTTACGCAGACCTTCGCAAAGAATCCTGCATACAACATTATTGCATGTTCCTTGAAAACCTCTACTATTCAGAGAACGAGAATCTACAAAGTATCACAAAAAGGATAAAGGCAGACACTGGCTTGACATTAAAGAAGTTTTCCGTCAAAGAGAAGTTTGACGTTTTCTTCAACACCTTTGCATTTCTAAGCAATGAGGTTGATGAAGATTTCAACTGGTACAACCTTATAACACACCTGCCACATGGAAAGAATGAAGATGCCTTTGAGCTTAACATGTACTATTGCGGTGTGTTCGACAATATTGGTTCTGTCCTGATCGGTGTAATAAAGTCTGGATGTGTGGCTGTCGGTGACAAAATCGCAATATACACTAAAGACGGCAAGCAGCATGAAGCAGAGGTGACGATGGTAGAAATGTTTATGATGAAACTCACAGAAGCTCAATGTGGTGACTCTCTTGGCTTGGGCGTTGACATTGACCTGAGTGACCTACTTGATGATATTGTCGCTGTCAAAGCCATAAGCACTACAGAAGCCAATACTGAACTAACATCGGAAGAACAGGAATACGTTGATGCACTGAAAGAATATCTCTCAGACGGTGAAATATCCGAGCGTGAGAGAAAGATGCTTGACCGTGTTCGCAAGGCTCTTGGGATAACTGAGGATAGAGCTGCACAACTGGAGTCTGCATTAAACCAGCCTGCCCTTACGGACGACGAAAAGGAATATCTGGAAGCTTACCGTGAGTATCTTGTTGACGGTGCAATCGACGAGAAATCAAGAAAGCGTCTCGACATATTCAGAAAAGGTCTGGGACTATCGGAAGAGAGAGCAAAGGAAATAGAACAGATGGCATAGTATGAAGAAAACGCTTATCCTCATTGTCGCTCTATTCGTTTGTGTTTTTGTCGTTGTATTGCTTGGTAACATCATAACGATCGGCGAGAAGTTCACAACGGTATTTGGAACGCCCTACATCGAATATGCTTTCTATGTGCTGATATTCGGTGTGTTCGGGTATCTAGTGTTTTATCCCATGTATAGGATTCACACATCACCAGAGTTTCCGATTCTGGCAGTTGAGGATAAGGAAGATGGCGTGACGGAGGAGAAATACAACAAAAGGCTATTCTCCTTCGCCAGCCAACTGTGTAATAATTGCTACTATCTCCCTGCAACAAAAAGACTGGCACATCAAAAATTCCTGAAAGATAACCTGACAACCCTAAAGCAGAATAATGACATTGAGGGATTAAAGGTGTTTCTCAAAGAGGAAATCGACTTGCGTCTAAAGAGTGTTGACAGGCGAATAATGAACTACAGCACTAAGGTATTTGTCATTACAGCCATATCCCAAAGTGACCGTTTCGATGCTCTCACTACGCTCGTTATGAACTACAGGATGATTAACGACATTATCAGGGCATCAGGTTTCCGTCCTACCACACCGCAACTTGTCAAACAGTATTGCAGGATCATCGTTACTGCATTTCTAAGCTACTTTATTTCCAATACGATTGATTTTGACGATGTGACCGTTTCGTTGGGTGATAATGCCGAAGGTCTGACTGAAGGACTTGACTTTGATATTAGTGACGTTGACCTTGGTGACTTGGATTTGTCTGACGTTGACGCTTCTGGCTTCGACTTTACCAAATTCCTAAAGAACTTCAAGATACCAGGAATAGCCATAGATTCTATCCTCGATGGTTGCGCCAACACCATAATGACCCTGAGAATCGGATATGTGACAAAGGCTTACTTGCAGAAAGGATCCAAGGAGTTGAAAGGTGTAAAGGGTGCAAAAGTGAGACGTGATGCAATGTTATCAGCTCTAAAGAAATTCCCCACTATTCTCGCGGAAGCACCTCAAAGGATGGGCAGCAAAACGTGGAGCCTTATAACCGACCTCCTCACAAAAGTCTATAAGAAGAAGGAAGAAGAGATTGAGAGTGAAGATGGTGATATTGAACCAAAGCCCAAAAAGAAAGGTCTGTTGGGTATCTTTAAGAGAGGATAGGCGTACAATCTTTATAAAAATACGGGAATATGAAAGCAATATTAAGTCTATGGGATTTTATACTGATGATTTTCCGCCCCAGTGAAATAAGGAAGATTAAGTAAGATGAAGAAACTGTTATGTATAGCCGCCTTGCTTGTTCTGACGATATTGGACGTATCGGCACAAGGGAATGCTGTATATAAGTTCAAAGGCAAGCTTGGTGAGAAGTTCCCTATTATGATGGAACTTTGTGCCAGTGATATTTCTGCTTGGGGTGAATACTACTATACAAGCCAGGGCGCATCTAAGAAACTTGTTTTGGATGGGGAGCCTGATGTGAATGAAGGATCTGGAACAAGATGGACGCTGAAAGAAACCGTCAATGGCATATACAATGGTGTGTTTATGTTAGTATGGGATAGGCGAGGAAATTATGCAAAGAATGGCCACCTTCTCATAACTGGCACATACTTCAATACAAAGAACCAACAATTTAGCGTAGTTCTTAAATGCTATGAGGATGGCTACTATTATGACAACACTTATTACAAATCTCACTCATACGAATAGAAATATGAAGAAGATACTCATTACATTTATCCTTGTCTTTGTGGCAGGTATGGTATCGGCACAAACTTATAGCAAGGAATTAGAGAAGGCAGCAAAGAATGGTGATGCTGTTGCTCAGAAAGATTTGGGTGTTTGCTATCTGGATGGTAATGGGATAAGCCAAAATATCAAGAAAGCCTATAAGTGGTTGTTGGAATCGTCAGAGCAGGGAAACGCAGACGCAATGTATCATATTGCTCTGATGGCCGAACAGGGCAGATTGTCAGCCGCATCAATAAAAATACCTGATGTAATAAATGAGCAGGGGAAGTCAGAACAAAGCTATGCGATGTATATGTATGAGAAAGCAGCAGAACTTGGCCAGTCAGATGCACTTATATGGTTGGGACGTAGATATAACGACCAAAGTAAAACTGTAGAAGCATTTGAATGTTATAAGAAAGCAGCGAATAACAATAATAGCGAAGCACAATACCTGTTAGGATATATGTACCATTATGGAATTGGTACTACTGTTAATGAATCCGAAGCAAAAAGGTATTTTTCTTTGGCTGCTGAAGGTGGCTATGAAGAAGCCCTGCCTTTAATAGAAGAAATACGACAGAAAGAGGTTAGAGACTCCCTAGATCAAGTAAGACGAAACCAAGAAGAAGCCAAGCGGAAAGAAGAAGAGGCCAAACGGAAAGAAGAAGAAATAAGACTTGTAGCAGAACGCGAGGCAAGAAGAAAGAGATTAGATTCCATTTCTGCCGTTACAGGAGTTCCAGCTTATTATACGTCCTTAAAATATCAATGCAATAATATTCCAAGACGTAGTGATGACTGGAGAGGGCACGATCAAGCAATGAACGAGTTTACAGCATTATGCAAAAATGATCTTTTCAAATATTTCGGCAAAGAGTTTCATAGTGAATTTGACAAAACACGGTATATGAAATCGGAAGAATACCAAAAAGACAAACGATTATTTGAAGAAAAGAGAAATACTAAATTTGCAATAAGTATAAGGCTAGGGTGGAAACCTCTTGACTGGAGTGGCCCTGATACTAAACCATTCTTTGACAATAATGGATTTGGTTTCTATACAGCGTTTTCGAGTGGTGATGACCTTCCTATGATAAATAAGAATCATATAATGAATAGCGATTACTGTCATTACGGAATCCCTGTTAAGAATTGTATTGCTAATAGTAGTGGATATGCACAGGAATTGTATTTTGGATGTAATGACGTGGAGAAATTACAGTATATAAAGGACAATTATCAGAACATAGATGTCGTTTTCGTCTTTAAGCCATCTTTCCGAAAAAAACTTCCATTAGATACAGATTACTCTACCAGTATCATAGAAGCAGATTATTTCATTGGAAGCACACTTGGCATCTATGTTTATGATGTGGAAAAAGACGAATTGATATTAGACCTTAGCAAATATGGTCGCAACATTGATTCACGGGCCGAAAAACAAAGAGAAAACAGCTTCTTTAATTCCGACAAGTCTCACATTATGGCAAAAATACGCAAGAAGAAAACTGCTAAGAAATATCATTCCATTCCTAAAAAAGAAATGTGTAATATGTGTTCTGGTAAAGGTTATATAACTGGCTCGAATTTAGATGGCGTGAGAGGACGAACTCAGTCACGCTGTACAATGTGCTATGGTTTGGGATATACGGAAGAGCATTATTATTAAACAATAAGTGACATGAAAGGATTTAAGACATTTATCTATTGTGGGTTAATAGCTATCACATTGGCCTCATGTGGCAATTCTGGCAAACAGGCAAAGTCTGGTGAGGAAGCAAAGAAAGAAGCTACTCCAGAAACTCCTACCAAAACTTACAGAGAGATCGCAGTAGAATTTGTTTCTGAGGCTATTGCAATAAAAAAAATCTCTATGAATATCTTTTTTGATTATGGAGTGAATTGGGAGCTGTTTGAAAATGGCGAGAAGGTTTATGACGAGAAAAACGAACTTACCAGATGTCATATTATAGATATGGTACTTGCACAACGTCAGCAGTTCTACATGAGCAACAACACTTTCAAAACAATGCAAGGTTTGGCAGATGATATGACTAAGAAGTTGGAGTCGCTAACAGACCTAAAGAATGATACTCAAATTACGAGAGCTGATTTAGTTTTAATTGGCACTACTTCTTCGGATTTTATTAACTATTTCATTAATCAAGCCCATAGACCATCAGGAACTAGAACAAACTTCCTTCTTACTGGAGGCAAACTATACAAAGATTTCGAGAATGCAATCAATCTAACAGGGGATATAGCACAAGAGGCAACACCAATAGGAGATAGCATCTATAGCGAATCCATTACTTCAACCGTAAAACAATATTGGGAGAATTTCTTATATCCATACCTAAACAAAGGCAGATGACGGTGGGCTTTCTTCTTCCCATATCACTAGGTAACGAGGTAGGGATATATACTTCTTTTCTCCCTGCTTCCCTTGTATGATATAAAACTGAGCCGTCCTTTCATCTAGCACCGAGAGGATGGCTTTCTTTATTTTCGCAACCTTCTCGCATACTGAGTTATTGAGTGGGTCAGTAATATCATCTATGCTTCTCACTATCCTCTTTTTAGCCTGAGTGTTGACTTTGAACCGCTTGTAGATCTGTAGCAATTCATCCCGAAATTCAAACAGCCTTTTGAACTCTATTCCTTCCTCATGCTTTAGGAACAGAAGATAAAGAGCCTTCATAATTGGCGGCATCTTTATCTCCTGGTTATCCAAGTCAACGAGCAGGATCTTCAAGTCTTTAGTCACCATCAGACGGCTTGGTTCTACTGGTGGCCTCCTTAACAGTTCTTCCACCTGAACTCCCATTTTTCTCAGAACACAAATCTTCTCTCTCACTTCTTCAATTAACCTCTCAGTTTCCTTTCCGTACTTCATACCTATTAAGCAATGCCAGACCGTGTTTCCTGTCACACAGCCTATGAGTTACACATTGCTCCAGACATTCGTAGCGAGTTTAAAGGTCAATGTTCAAGAGCCTTATTTTTTTGTAGCGCGAATATACAAAAAATACAAGTTTTTCGGGGTGTCACTAACAGATTTTGACAAGGCTTTTCTTTTTGTCACCTTCTCATTTCTCACTAATTTTGCGCCCAAAAATTTAATAACTTCAAAAATTGTATCTATGAACAAGAGATTAAAAAGTGTGTTGCTTGTGCTGCTTTCAATGGTTAGTGGCATGGCGTTTGGAGATTCTACGCTTGATGATGAAATTGAAATCGTAAACATCAATTTTTCTAATGGACTGGTTAATTCGTTCATTGATGACGTAGAATTAGAAATGATGTGGGACGTTGACAAAGAAAACAATCCTAATTGCAAATGGTATGTAGATAGGAATCTTGGATGTGCTATCTATGACAGTAACAGGTCTGGAAATACAGCAGGCATGTTAGGGTTTCGCATGGGGAATATAAGTGATAAGTATTATTATGACACCAAACTTATAATTGAGCATACTGGAATTAACATGAATAATCCTAACTATGTAGGACTATTGAAGAAAAATGGATATGATCAGTCTGACCAGCCCATTTATGAATTGGTTGGGTTGAACACAGAACTTTCGTCAGCAGAGAATGGCGAATGGGTAACAGATGAAATTGACCTTGATGATATGAAAAGTACAGATTTGAAACTTGGTATTGACCCGAATCACACATCTGATTTTCAAGGTGAATGGCGAATAAGGAATATACGGATTGTTGGTAAGTATAGATATGGCACTGGAATAGAGCCAACAGTTATAACAACATTATCACAGTTGAAGGATATACCCTCACACACACTTATACAACTAAATACCGATAGAATGTATAACACTTACTATGGAGCATCTATGTATTGTGTAAGGGACGAGACTGGCAGCATAATACTAAAGACTAAAGATTGGAAAAGTGAAGGTGATGGATATATGGGTAGTCCAGGTCAGCCATTCCACGGAACTATTAAAGGTGTATATGATTTCATTAATAGAACTCCGACGATTAGCTGGATAACTGCAAATGTCGAGACTTATGAAGATGATTATACAGAGGTGTATAAACCGATAGACATTGAGGATTATTGGGACAACATAGGGAACAGCGTTAAAGTAAAGTGCAGGAATGCAATCCTTTATAACGAGTATGGATGGAATTGGAGAAATGATTTCAAAGAAATAAATTATGGAGATATAGAAGTAGAACTGAGAGCCGTTGCAGTACCTACCGATGACGGACAAATAAGATTCATGTTTAATGACTACCAGCAGCCGAATATATATCTATATGACGATGAAGATTATGACTTCCCAAATATAGACAACATCACCCAATATATCTACTTGAATAGAAGTTTTGTTGCAAACAAGTGGCATACTTTCGTTTTCCCGATAAACTTCCAATTATATGATAATAGTGCTGAGTTTGCCAAATATGTTTCTTGCAATGATGGCGTTTTGGTATTTACGAAAACCGATAACTATGAAGCTGGCGTTCCATATCTGATTAAGTTTAACAGTGACAAATCTCAATTCGCTATATCCATTTGGCATGGAATATTGTCTAATCCTGTAAATACAAATAGTAATTCTGACTTCAATTTCGTTGGAGGCTACAGCAGCATGACACCAAAGGAAGGTAGCTATTATCTCTCTGCAAACAATACCATCAAACCAATCTCAAAGGGCGGCACTATCAAATCCTTCAGAGCCTACTTTGAGCCAACCACGCCAAATGCACAAATGGCCAGAGCGATTAGTATAGACGGAGAAGTTACTGCTATTGAGGATATAGATTTCGGTGATGACATATTATTAGGACAGCCTAAGAAGATATACAACTTAAACGGCCAGTATGTAGGGGATAACCTCGATGCTCTGCCAAAGGGAGTGTACCTAATAAATGGAAAGAAAGTAACCAAATAAAAAGTATTGATATGAAAAGGGAATATAAGAAACCGACAATGCAAGTAGTTCAGCTGCAACACCAATGCCACATTCTTGCAGGAAGTGGCGTGAGGGGAGTTTCAGGACTAAACGATAACTTTTATGTAAGTGACGAGGAAGGCGATGGCTCGGACGCTTACTAATGGGCTTAATCAACCCAAAAGAATAGGCCATATTCCCAAATGCGGAGTATGGTCTGTTTTTGTCTTGAAAAGAAATGTGAGACTCCTTTCGTCTCACGCTCATTAATGTTTCCTACAATAGATAGTTCCTGTAAACCTACCTGTAGAGCATAGGTTACATATATTACAGTTCCCAGGACATTTGCGAATCCCAGTACCAACGGCTAATCCATCGAACACAGCAGGAGGGACACACTTGTATTCTCTCGCTGCTCCAGGGATGCCAGGGAGAGAGCCGTTTACAATTATATAGGGTGCTTCCCTAAAGTCTAAGTCTACTCTGGCAGTATAGGTATATGTTATAATTCCTCTACTTTCCCAAAAGTATTGTGCTATTTTGTTCCACTGCCTAACTCTATTCTGGTCTCTAAAGTCACCAGCTTCATCAAGTCTTATTAGCGTTATTCTTTCTGGTGCATTGTCAATATAGGCACACATTAGCGTTACTATATCTTCCGTAGTTGCCAATGACATCCACCTTTCCATAACCAAATTTTTGTTCCTGTAGCCTGGGTATATCCTTTCACATTTCAAGGCATAACACCAGTTTGCCACTTTACATAATCCTCTCTGCTTACTCGGACAATTCTCTGCCGAAGTCAGGTTCACAATAAGTGTTGACCTGGGAATCTTTGTGTTCCCATAAGCAAACGCCTGTCCTGTGAAACCGTTAATCAATTTTGCTTGTATCTCTTGTATTATTTTCTTCATACAAGACTAAGGAATTGGGGGATTAACTGTTATAGCCCACCAAAACCTTAATACTGTATAATTAAAACAAACTGAGATATGAGTAATAAAAGAAGAATCAAATTAATGAACGACTACATTGTTTTTATCGAAGATCTGGCTAAATTATCAGACAGTGGCAATTCTCCCTATTCACACTTAGCAAAGATTCCGAAGAAAGAATTGGAAGGAATAGATAGAATTCCTTGTGAAGTGTTTTACCCATTAGATGAAAACTATGTGGTGGAAATAAAATTAGACAAGTTAGAAGAAGGTAATTATTTCTGGATACGTGTTGACAACATTCTTATGGCACTTTCACAAGCATATCGAGAATTGGAAGGACGAGGTTGTCTAAAAAACCATGCCCTTTCGGATTTGTATATCGAAGAGTTGGAATTAGTGGATGGTCATCTTGTAGTGTATGTCGGTAGTTAAAGAAAAAGGGGAATTGGTGTAAAAGCCAGTTCCCTATCTTATTATTTTCGCCTTTTGAAGATTTGTCATTTCGTTCCAGAAATCGCCATCGTCAAAGCCACCCGATGACATTTCTTTGAGCATGGCATCCAAGAGTTGTATCTTTGTCACTTGAAGGTCTGGATCAACGTCGATGGGATAGGTTACAATATCGCCAAGTGAACCGATATGAGCATTGGTAACTATCAGGCTTCCATCAGACACCTTAACCTCAATATGCCTGTCAGATCCATATTCAGGCTTGACGTTACGCAACTGTTGGTAGAGGGGAACATTTGCGTATACCTCTGCGTCCGTTGATAAAATAAGTTCCCTGAGTGTCATTGCTTCGCTGCCCTCGTATTTATTTTCTTACCCTCTTTGTTCCAAGTGTAAATCCAAGCTCCCTGTCTGCTGGTAAACGTATCTCCACTTACAGCCAGGATCTCACCAACACTACTAACCCCGAATGTATGCAGCCGTTTGCCATTCACGTCATAGGTGATATAGAACGCCGTACCCTGTTTGATGATATAGAACGAGGAACTGTAACCCTTTAGCTCTCCCTGTGACGTGCTAAGGGTCTTTATCTTTTTGCCGTCCTGGTCATAGATATAGTACCAGTTCTTTGTTGTTTCGATATGGCTTATACTCTGTGCCTTCATTCCTATCACAGAACAAAGCAGAGCAATGATGACTAGCAGTTTCTTCATATCCTTTCCTGTTTATCTTACAACGTATGCTATCTTGTTAATACCGACTACCTGACGTTCCAGCATCAGTTTCAATATCCTCTCACCAAATCCGATAGGCTGCTCTGATATTGCTTCAAGTTTAATAGGATCCAGACTTATGCTATCCGATATAGTTTCTTTTCTGAGGTTAATCCTATCACTAATCAAGAACTTATGCAATGGTTCTGGAATCGTATAGTCCTGTTTCACCAAGCCAAAGAAAGTATATCCCTTCTCGACGCACAAAGAAACGCCCAGGTCATTAAGCCACTTATATGAAAGTCCGCCAATAATTGCACCAATCAGAGTACCAAGCATGGTAGAGACAACAGGCAGAACAGAATTACCAATCATTCCAACCGTCTGAACAATTATGTTGCCAAGACCTGATGCGATTTGTGGGCCTATCAGAGAAGCCCCTACATAAGTCCATGTAAGAACGTATGTATTTTGAACCAACTGACTTGCTATCTCACTGCCAGATAAGTTGTCCCTATATCCCTTGATGGTGGTAACAATGGAAGTATAGCACATCATCACCATGAAGGAAATCATTTCAGGAGTGACAGAACTGAGTAATGTTTCCCTCGATGAGTGGAAAGTGAGTGCAGAGGTCAATGTCCCGACTATGAATGAAGAGCCAGCATCATTCAAACCTCCAGTCAGGTCAAGTGATTCTAAATCCACAATGCCCTTTGAGAAGAGTTGGCGTATAATGTCGATTAACTGAGGCGCAAGATCTATAGCCAGAGTTACACAACCACTAACAAAACCGATATGAAGTGATTTCTCCCATATAATCTTGTTTGTGAGAATGTCATCAATGTCAAGTCCTAATTTATCCAAGTCCAGTTTACCTTTTCTAGCAGCCCTGGCAATTTCTTCCGACTTTGTGCGTGTCAGCTTAATATCGCCAACCTTTCCGTCTGGGCTGTTTATCACATCAGTAATCAGGTCTAGAACAGTCTGAAGGTTCTTGCGGCGTTCTGGATCAGCCTCTTTCTTAATTAGTGCTTCCAGATATTTTTTGGCAGAGGTCATCTTCGCCTTTGGAATAAGTCTTGTTTGATCTCCATACAATAGCGTTTCCTCACTTATGCCTTTGTTGTCAAGGTCACGTTCTTTCAAGAAGTCATCAAACGTATAATTCTCTGCTGTGATGGTAGGATCTTTCTTCATCTTTCGGCTGAGAGCTGCTTTATACTCACCTCCGAATGTCCTTGCCTGTTGCGCCGCAGCTCCCTTGCCACTCTTATAGTATTTCAGGCTATAAGTCCTCGCTGATCCAGGTATTGCATTCCCTGCTCCGTCGGTTTTGTAGATAATAACATCGACAGAGCCAAGTTCTGTGCTTCGTAACACCTCCGCACGATAGGGAGAACCGCTTGCTCTTGCTTTCAGGTTGAAGATACGAGCAAAAAAGTATTCGGCCATATCTCCCTGAAGGTTTCCGATCCTCTTCTTGCTTCCCTTAACGTCGGTATTGAGAATGTTAAGTGTTTCCTGTATATCCTTTCTTACATCAGAGCATAATTTAGCGGCTGAATCGGAACTAAGCACAATGCCATTTTCCTTCAGATACCAATTAAAGCCGCTGTTAAACTCTTCACTTTGCATCTAACTCACCGATTAGCATTTGCATATAATGGATATAGAAATCTTTAATGAGAATCTTGTATTTTTGCTTTATAATCTCGTTCTGCCTGCCAAATCCCATTGAGCGGAAAATGTTCTTAAAGAATGACCCGATCTTTTTGCCAGCCATCTTAAAGAACCGAGGAACATCAAGGTATTTTTCAAACGCTTTCTCATTAAGTTGCTCCTTAAAGGACTTCACTTCATTTGACGGATTCCAGAGAGCTATAGAGTGGCTGGTCATACCGCCATTACTACGTTTGGTTTTCAATTTTGCAAAGTCAGCATCCACAACAGCTGCATATTTTAGAAAATCCACAAATTCCTTCTTTTCCGTATGGGTCTCATCAACATAAATATGAGCTGTCTTTCCCATCATGCAGAAATGGAGTCCATGATAGGAATTGACTTCTTCGCACCAGTCCATCTTATCAGGCAAACCAATTACAACTTCATAAATGTTTTCGGATATTGAACTTTTATTGTCTCTGACTTTTATTTCGTCATATCGGTTTATATGGACTTTCTTATTAAAATCAGCAGCGTCCGATTGGTTACAGATGCTCAATATACCTTTAAGCATATCAGCATAATCTGACCTGTCTTTGTCAAACTCAATAATAATGTCTTTCTTTACAGGTTCTTTAACCTTGCTGGAGTTGAGCATATCTTCTACCATAACGTCCTACTTAATTAAAATTTCTGCAAAAGTACGAAAAAACTATGAAATATCATATTTCCTCGGTTTTTATTTAGACTTTATTATAATCACAAGCCGGATCGTGTAGAAAAGATCGGCGCTTCATGGGAAAAGCAGAAAGACGTAAAAGGCATCATGGTTTTCCTACAGGGTCACGGCGTAAACTCAACAGACGCAGCCAAAATCTACAAGTGATACGGAAAAGTTATGAATGTTATGAAGAAAATAGACGAGAGATTGTAGTTGTATCACTATTATCTTTCAGTTTTTCATACTTATGCCTCTTTTTGGCACATCGCACAATTATTTTTGCGTCGCAATATTAAAAAATTACGTTTATGGATATTCTAGAACTTCATTCACTCATAAATCTTCTTAATAAAGATGTTAAGTTCCACTGGTCTTATGGTACTAACCCAAAGATAACTGATGACAAGTGCATGATAATGTTAGTTTTAAGCAAATAGTATAATTGTTATGGATAGATATTTGTTTCTGGATATAAATGGCGTTTTAAAAACGGAGCAGCATAGGTCATTCCTGATAGCGAATCAACAGAACTTGGAAGATGAATATGGGGAATTGTTCGATCCCCTGACAATCATTCAGTTGGAGCGTATAGTAAAAGAGACAAACCCCAAAATCGTCATATCGTCATCTACGGAAGATGTGGTATTGATTATCTCAATGGTTTGTGGTGGTTTAGAAATCTTCCTTCTCGAATATACTCAATCACCCCACAAATACTATCTTCCAATTATTTTGATCGAGAAAACGGCTTAGATGTCGTTCTATCAGAAAGGTCAGCAAAAGGACTTGAAAATAATACATGGTTACACGAACATGGTGCTTCTAATCTGCCATACTGCATAGTAGATGACGAGGATTGCTTCTTTATCAATCAGGCTGACCATCTGGTGAAAACGGATTCAAGAAATGGATTAACTAGCGAGGTTGCTGACAGGATTATTGAGATTTTGAAGGGAGAAATGAATAAAAAACATTAAATAAGAGGCAGATTTTCCAACATGTGCCTCATTTTTACACAAGTTATTGTTATCTTTGCAAAAAATTATTCAAGATATGGCTAAAAACCTGTTAGGAAAATACGTTTGGCTGGTTGAAACCATCTACAATGCCGGGCAGATCACTTTTGAGGAAATCAATCAAAAGTGGCTGGATGACGATATGGATGACAAGGAGATACCCTTACGGACATTTCACAAATGGCGTATAGCTGCCGAGGAAATGTTTGGTCTTGTCATTGACTGTGAACGAAAAGGCGGCTACCATTACTACATTGGAAATGCCAGAGAAGTCAGGAATGGCGGGCTTCGTAGTTGGCTGTTGAGTACCATTTCTGTAAGCAATCTCCTGTTGGATAGTCAACAGTTGAAAGACAGAATCATTCTGGAGGATATACCTTCAGGCTTGAATTATCTGCCAAAGATAATCGAGGCCATGAAGTCAAACACTGTCATCACCATTACCTATCAGAGTTACTGGCGTGAAGAGAGCTACACCTTTAACGTACATCCTTACTGCGTCAAGCTTTTCAAGCAGCGTTGGTATATGGTCGCACTCAGTCCTTACTATGACAAGGTGATGATTTATTCCTTGGATCGTATCTTCGGACTTTGGAAACAGAAAGAAAAGTTCAAGGTTCCAGAAGATTTCGACCCCACCGAGTTTTTCCGTAACTACTATGGTGTAATAGCCGGAACCAAGAGAAAGACGGAAACGGTTAAAATCAAGATTTCAGCAGGCCAAGCCAACTATCTGCGTTCTCTCAAACTTCACTCCACCCAGGAAGAGGTAGAGAGGACGGACGAATATAGCATCTTCTCATATCGTCTGCGTCCTGAGTTTGATTTTATTATGGAACTGTTATCAAAAGGTGAGGACGTAGAAGTGCTTGAACCCTACTGGCTCCGCAAGGACATGGCAGGGAAAATCAAAAGAATGTGGAACAAATATAAGAATGACATACAATGAAAGATTTTGCAGCTATAGACTTTGAAACGGCTAACAATGAGCGTTCTTCTGTTTGCTCTGTAGGAATTGTCATTGTGCGGAACGGTGAGATAGTGGATTCTTTCTATTCCCTGATCCAACCAGAGCCAAACTACTATAATTACTGGTGTTCACAGGTTCATGGACTTTGCCAGGAAGATACGGAAGATGCCCCTGTGTTTCCGAAAGTATGGGCGCAGATAGAACCGTTGATTGAAGGATTACCGCTTGTAGCCCACAACAAACCATTTGACGAGAGCTGTCTGAAGGCTGTTTTCCGTGTATATCAGATGGACTATCCTGACTATGAATTCTATGATACATTGTGCGTATCTCGTCGAGAATTACCCAATCTGGAGAATCACCAGCTTCATACGGTGGCCGCAGCATGTGGTTATAAACTAGAAAACCACCACCATGCACTAGCCGATGCAGAAGCTTGTGCCTGGATTGCAAGGGAGATACTATAGTTATGAACTTGTTAACGCGACATTATCATCATCTTTGATTATTTGAGAAAGAAATAACAATAATGAATTAAATACATAGGATTATGGAACTAGTGAATAAGTTAAACTCTATAATCGGGCAATTAGAAGAAATCCAGAATCTAAGTGAACCTGACATTGATGTCGTTAGGAAACAGTTAAATGACTTCGAGAATGAGATAATACCTAAGTTGGATGAAGAATTCGATGAATTAAGTGGTCGAATATATGACGAGGGAGATCCTGATGAAGCATCAGAAAAGCTCTTGGACCAAATTGGAGATCAATTCATCCAGGCCGATGCTTTAATCAATACCATACGAGAGCAGTTAGGCTTGGATTATTCTGACGATGGTGATGAAGATGATGAGCTTGTCAGATCGCTTATGGATGATGACGAAGAGGATGACGAGGATAATGACGAATACGACGTTGTTCTAGATGAAATATCCAAAAGCGCATTGACTGCCATTGGATTTGACAATAAAGATCCCCAAAGCGTTAGCCTGATGGGGACTATACTCCTTGGCATAAATTCAGAAGAAAGCGATGATGCGATAACAGGAAGAGCTTTTGCACAACTAGCATTGTCTGGTTTCATGTTGCCGATGGATGATATTAAGAAAATGTGCAAAGATACTCGTGAGAAATGTAAGAAGCAACTCTTTGGACTACAGATAGCGATGAACAGTTTGCGAGAATATCATTGCAGTGCAGAAGATGCTTTAACTCAAATAGCAATGTTTTTATAGTGTAATGCTATGGCTTGGATTAATCAAGATTTAGAGGATTTCATATCAAGTGAATTTCCAGACAGAAAAGTTTATGCCTACCATGAATATCGTACATGGCAGTCGAGCAGGTACTTATATGTAACAACCGTATTAAAAGATGATCGAGACCTCCATTATGAGTATATAGGTGGTGCTGTTGAATTACATCTTGAAGGGAAATATCAAAGTACGGACTATAAGTATTTTGCAAAGGAGTTGAGGTTTCAGACCTCACGGAATCCAAGGTTGCATTGGTTGGGTTGGCAAGGGAGAAATCAGTGTCGATGCAGAATAGATGCTCTTACTGATGATTGGGGGCAACTTTTGACTGCCTTCAAAGAAATAATGGGTATATTTGACCCAATCATAGAGAAAATAATAAGCCGAACAACCGTCAATCCCAGCGTGGAACCATATAAGGGTGAAACTGTTTTTTCAGAAGAAGGACTTAATGACGATGAAGTTTGTCTCTCTATGTGTTCTTTGGGAAAACTATTCGGAAATAATCTTGTAATACCAGACTACCAAAGGAACTATTGCTGGGAGGACAAACAAGTCAAAGCTCTTTGGGAAAGTTTGAAAGAGATTCCCCATGAAGGAAAATACCACTTAGGGACTATCATCTTGCAAAAAGACCAAAACGGCAATTATGCCGTAATTGACGGACAACAAAGATTGGTTACACTGACCCTTATAGCCCGTGAGTTACATTATCAGGGCAGTATGCCCTTACTGAAACAAAAATTCCTGTCAGAAAACTCAAAGAAACATGTATCAAACAGCAGATGGTTGATAAAGCACTTGGCATCAAGGTCGTATGACGAGACCTTATGCAGCAGAATCATTAATCAACTGATTTTCACTGTACTCATTCTGAAGGAAAGCCGTTTGGATCTGGCATATACGTTCTTTTCAAATGAGAACTCTAAGGGTGTACCCTTGTCAGACTATGACTTACTGAAGGCACACCATCTACGTTACATATTCATTGAAAAGCAGGCAGAGCATTTGGCAAGCAGATGGAATGATATGATTGAAAATGAATACCCATCTTTGGAGAAAACTCTTGCAACGCATTTGTTTAGGCTAAGAAAATGGATGCGGAAAAAGAACTTCAACCCAGATGAACGCTACTGTGTTAAAGAAGAATTTTCTTCTGCCCTCATCCTTCCAGAGATTCCTCCTTTTGGGGAGAAATTCGATTATTACGAAAAAATTCAAGGCGGTTCCCACTTCTTTGCATATACAGATCATTTTGTGAAAAGGTTTAAGCAGTTCTCCCAGACACACCAAGTCCAAGCTTTGCGAAACCATCTTAAATGGGAATCCCACTGGAAATATGCAGATATTATTGAAACGCTGTTGTTTGGTTATTATCTGAAATTTAGCGAACAGTATTTGACGGAGGCTTTATTCTGCATATCAGGATATATAGCTCAACATAGATATGAAGCAACCCGTGCATTGGGTTATAAGATTAGAGAATATGCTAAAGACTCCGAAATTGTAATGATGATAGACCAGGCATCTTCACCTACTTTCTTCTTGGCAGAATGTGTTTCTTCTATCAAGAGAAATGGAAGGGACGTTGAAGAACAGGGTATAGCCATGAGATTTTATCAGCGTTTACAGGATATGTTCTCTGAACTATATAATGATTTTACTGACTTGACAATTATTGAAAAGTATAACAATGAATACCTATAGATATACTCCAGAAAAGATAGTAGAGGAAAAGTTGTATTTCTCTATTCCCCTCTATCAGCGTTTGTTCTCCTGGGGAGAAGAACAGGTCAAAGGCTTGCTTTTCGACCTAAAAAATCATTTTGAGTCAGACAATAACAATGGTACACCATATTATTTGGGAATGTTGTCCTGTATAATATCAGGAAACCATTATGATTTGATTGACGGACAACAAAGATTTACCGTGATGACCCTTTTAGCCATTGTCTTACGAGACTATTACAAAGAATGGGACGGTTTCTTAGATGAGGGCAAAAGACTAAGGTTTATATCCAGAACAAAAGATAACGAATACCTAGCTGCTGTGATTCACCGTCAGGCTGAGGTTTTTGACCCCAACAGGAAAATGAAGGAGGGGATAGAGTTAATATCAGACTTCATGGTATCTGAATTCTCCTCCGATGATATGCGAGAAGCTTTTGCAAAGAGTGTTTACCATAGAATGTCTTTCTTCTTTTCTGCGCTACCTCCATCATATGCCAATAACCCAGCCTCATTAAATAAGTATTTTGAAGCCATGAACGCTGGAGGCAAAGGCTTGGAGCAGCATGAGATTTTGAAAGTGAGACTTATGCAGGGTGAGGAAAACAAAGAGCATCTTACTCGAATATGGAATGCTGTGTGTGACTTGAATCGTCCTGTGATTAAACGAGACGAAGAGAATCTGGATCGTCATAAGTATGAACGTGCTATCGAATTATGTAGAAATCACCGATTCAATGAAGCATTTAACCTGTGTGAAAGTTCATACGATTCAGAAGACAACAATGAAATAGGCGATATTGAAGCGGAACAACAGGATTTCAAACAGTCATATACCGAAACGGGGGAACGGAGTCTTATTACATTCCCGGAATTCTTAATGATGGTTATTGATATATACTTGAACTTGTCTGGCTCATATACATTCTATAGGAATGAATTATTGAAGATATATGATTCACATTCCATTCCAGACAAACAGGACTTTTATAACCAACTTCTCTTCTACCGATTGCTACTTGACTATTACATCGTTTATAAAGAAGGGGATGAAATTGCAAATAAGTATGATATTATTTTCAAGGAAGGATCATCAGCAGAGGCGTTAAAGCAATATCAGTCTATGCTTTATGTGTCTCAGACTCCTTTCTATAATTGGCTGAAACCTGTTTTGGAAAGACTGCATAATGAGCCTGCGCAAAATACAGACAACCTATTGTTGTGGATTAAAGAGATAGATAACTCACTCCACACACTTCCAAAAGATGTAAGTGAAATGACTTACGATAATGGAATTGACAGATATTGGTTCTGGAGGTTGGACTACTATTTGTGGGAACGAAAAGAGGATTATTTCGATTCAGAAGAAGATAGGCAAATCGTTGATGAATATGTGTTCAGAGCTAACCGTTCTATCGAGCATCTTCACCCTCAACATCAAGAAAACAACGATGTATGGGACGATGACGATATTCATTCTTTTGGTAATCTCGCAATGATTTCGCAGAGTTTCAACTCTCAGCAAAGCGATGACCCTGTGACGGTCAAATTTGCAAGAATAATGGATCAGGCCCACAATCATGCACTACAGAGCATTAAAATGTACCTAATGTATCTGGATGCGGAGAAGTCGCCATCAGGATGGAAAGTTGATATAAAGAATGACCATCAAGCTAAGATGTATGAGTTATTAGTAAAGTCCTACGAGTTGAAATAACATCTTTTTTTCTACGAAGTTTAATAATTTATGGAGTTGTGCCTCAAAGTGGCATAGCTCCATTTTATTTTTGCACGAAAAAGGATATGAATGATTTTGTGCTTACTAATTCTATGATGAAAAGAATAGCTGAACCAGGAATCTGGTTTTATAAGTCGAACCAACCAATCGCTGAGATAAGTGGTTTGGTTTATGAACTGAGTGTAATGTACGGTGTTCCTGTGACCGTTCTATCGAGTTGTAATAAGAGCATCCAACAAGATATTATCGCAAAGGTCAGAAAGAATTGCATAGATACAGCATCTAATGAAAATGAACGGAACTGGCTGGAACAAGAAATGTCAGAATATAACACTCATGGTTTCTTTTGGCATCCAGAAGAAATGAATGACTATATTGAGACAGGTTCGTTTTGGGCGAATTATGTTCACTTTAATGAAGAAGATTGGCTGAACTTCTCCTGCTGTCCTTACAATGTTGTTATTATAGATGAAATAAGTGTATTGTGTCATTATGAAGGGGAGAATGACTTGGCTACTACACTTCCTCTGGTACATTCTGATGCGATTGAAAGAAAAAAGACAGTTGTAGTAATGTTGTCTGCTAATATTCCAGAGGGATTGGCAAACTTTGTAGAGAGCCATTTGTTTTGCTGAAATAGCTTGTTTACAAGGTTCCAACGGTAATGAGAATAGGAAAAATATAGATAAACAAAACTTTTCTTCAAGATATGCCTCTAAACGGCATAACCCAATCGTAACTTTGTGCCATAAAACTTCACATGTATAAAAAAGGCATAAGAAAATGGCTGCAAGAAAACAAATGGACTTGCTCACAGCAGTAGAGCAAATCGTCGAAAAGGCAAAGGGAACAGGACTTAGTTCTGAGTTCTATAGGAAGGCTGATAGACCTATTAAGTATATGGCCGAAAAGATGGAACTCACTAAAGAACAGACTGTGATGATGGCATTGTTTATTGACAACAGTGACGATACCAGTATCACTATCAGTGAGTTCGGGAAATATCTTGATTGCCGTACCACCAGGATTATCAAATATATGCCCGACATAGATGTCCTAGAGAAAAGAGAACTTATAAGATGTAGCCGTGACAGCCAACGTATCAGCTATAGAGTCCCTATAGAGGTAGTTGAAGCCTTTAAGAATAATGAAAAGTATGTACCAAAGGATTGCTCTGGTCTTACTTGCATTGAATTATTTGGTGAGTTAGAGAGCATTTTCGAGTTACGCAACAATAATGAGTTAACTTATGATGCGATGGCTGAAAAGATCAACTATTTATTTAGCTGTAATAGCCAACTTCTTTATGTGCAAAAGGTGAAAAGTTATGATTTCCCTAATGGTGTTGAAATGATGCTAATTCTCTTTTCGCATTTGTTCGTCAATAATAATGATGATAATATTAGATTCCATGACATCGATTTTCTGTTAGAGAAACACGATTGGAGATATGTCAAGTCGCGCTTGAACAATGGAGATTTCCCTTTGTTGAGGAAAAAGATAATAGAGTATAATATTGATGATGGTTTCGTTGACAAAGAATCCTTCCGAATGACCGACGAAGCAAAAAGAGAACTTTTCGGAGAACTGAATCTTGTTTCAATGGATCAGAGCAAAAAGCGTGGTGATGTCGTTAAAGCCGAAGAAATAGTACCCAAAAGGTTATTCTATGGTGATAAGATTGGTTCTCAAATCTCGGAGTTAGGTAATCTGCTTGATGATGTACAGTACAAACAAATCCGTGCTCGCATGAAAGATACTGGCTTCCGTTGTGGTTTTACATGTCTTTTTTATGGTCTGCCAGGGACCGGAAAGACCGAAACCGTATTACAATTAGCCAGACAGACCAGGCGTGACATCCTTCAGGTGAACATTTCGCAGATTAAGAGCATGTGGGTTGGTGAGAGTGAGAAGAACATCAAGCAAGTATTTGACAACTACAGGGCTAAAGTCAAAGAATGTCAGATAACCCCCATTCTCCTTTTCAACGAGGCAGATGCTATAATAGGCAAGCGTCAAGAGGGAGCAGAAAGGGCAGTTGAAAAGATGGAAAACTCAATCCAGAATATCATCCTTCAGGAAATGGAAACACTTGATGGAATACTTATTGCGACAACTAACCTAGCTCAGAATATGGATAAAGCTTTTGAACGCCGATTCCTCTACAAGATCAAGTTTGAGAAGCCAACAGTTGAAGCTCGTATGAACATGTGGCGTGAAATGATACCCAAACTGAACGAGGAACAATCTCGTGTCTTAGCCACTAAGTACGATTTCAGCGGAGGACAGATAGAAAACATAGCCAGACATTATACTATTGGGAACATCTTACATGGTGATTCTGACGATTTGGTTGCTGAACTTGCAGAGTATTGTGATAGTGAGAGACTGGAATCAAAAGAAAATCGTAAAATTGGATTCTGTTTATGACAAAGAGAAAGAAAACGGCATCCTGTAATTGGAGCCACAAAAACGACTTCCCTATAGAAGACGTTTGGAATACAGATAATACTATTGCCCAATTGATAGTGCCTCGTTTGCAAGCATTCAAGGCACTTGACAAACATGGTCATCCTGATGGCTTTAAGGACATGCGTGAATGGAACAACACCATTCAGAAGATGATAGATGCCTTTGAGTTAATGAAGTATGTTCAATCGCTGAATACTGATGACGAAAAGCGTACAGTTGAGGAAGGGCTTGATCTTTTTTGCAGGTATTTTCGTAATTTATGGGATTAAATGTGATTTTTCCATCACTTGTGCCTCAGAACGGCATAGTACAAGACTAATTTTGCATTGTGAATAAAACAAAGTAATTTGAAGCCAGACAGAAACAACTGGCCACCGGGACTGCAAAAAGCGATTTAGAATTATAAACAATAATAATAACACTAAATAAAGAATTATGGTTAAGACATTAAGCAATGACTTCATGCAAAAAATCGCTACAGAAGAAGCATGGAAGGAGCTTTCAGGGGATTTCCAGTGGAATGAAAGCTTATTGGAAAAGTACCAGGACAAAGTAGACTGGCACGAAGTATCTGAGAACACTAACATCTTGTGGACTATTCCGATGGTTCAGAAATTCAAGAACCGCATCGATTGGGATAAGTTCTCCAGACATGCAGAACAAGAAGCTCTTACTGAGGCTTTCATTGAGGCTTTTAAGGATAAATGGAACTGGTCAGAGTTGTCCGAGAACAGCAGCCTTGAGCTGACGCATGAACTGTTGGATAAGTTCGCAGATTATTGGGTCTGGGAAGAAATCATCGACCGTTACAGCAACAATCTCTTCGACGAGATGGGCATTGACTTCTATGAGAGGTACAAAGACCATATACCCGCAGCCAAACTCCAGAATTCTAGGCTCTGGCACGGGATCGTCATGCAGCAAGTGAAACAGTTGACAGCAGAAATTACCGCATAGTTGTAGATTTAGTATTAACAAAAACAAAAGTAAATTATGCCACTCTGGAAAATCACAGCAAAGTACAGCAACAATGCCCCTTGCAAGAATAAGAGGCAGAAGCTCGAAAAGGGCATGTTCGTGGAAACAAGTACAGCGTCTACGACACCTCCACTTGGTCAGACACGAGAACACCCAATGTTAGTACAGCTCTTTATGAGCAAGTACGGTATTGAGATTGACCCAAGCCACATGAATCGCTCGTATTTCGATTGTGTGAAGATGGGCTAAACAGAAAGAAGGGAAGGATGGTTCAAGTAGCTATCTTTCCCTTTTACATATAGAACACAAACTTAGTTCCTCTCGCTCCTTCTCCATCATAATCACAGGGCAAGGGGAACTGACAACTAAGGTCACTGAGTGCTTCTTCGTCGAGGTGGGTAGTTTGTTCTAGTTCAATCGCCATTCGTCTCTCACTATATCCCAGGTTCCAGATACATTCGCCTAGGACAGCATTTATCACCGTCCTAATCTCGTCCTGTTGTCGCCATATAATGTCGAAGCTTATCATTTCTTTACAAGACAAGTTTAAAGATAGAAGACAAACACATCAGATAAGCCCCATTATGAGAGCGTGCCGTTTGTTATTCCTGAAAGTTGGGAATGGGCTACCTTCGGAGATATTGCAGACAGTTCGTTAGGCAAGATGATAGATAAAAAGAAAGTTGAGGGAATACGGCTTCGCTATTTACGAAACATTAATGTCAGATGGGGTTTCATACTTCCGATAAGGTCATATTATCCCAAGTTAGTGCAAAGGTAGACATTTTAAATCATTTTTCGTTTTTTATAGTAAAATAACAGAGAAAAATAAACGATTATTGCCTAAAAACAGCTTGGTTTTGGTTTCAATATGTCAAATTAGCTCGTCCTTTGGCACAGAAAAGTTTTCCGTTTCCTCAATCGCCAATTTGAGATCATCATATTTTCCAGAACGCATTGCCTGTTTATACTGCACGGAAGAATGAAACTCTACATCAGCCTCGTTAAGCGTAAACACCTTTGGATAATTATTCCATGAAAATCTCCTTATATCCCGATTTATTAGCTCGCCGATGAAAAGAGCCAAAGATTGCTTATGAGGATGAATCCATTTCACTTTCTTCATCGTCCTGTTAGAATCTTTATAGGTAGCTCCTGTCAAGACATGAACAAAATCTATAATGTCTGTTTCTTCGTCGATATAATTCCCTGCTATTAATCTGTTATATAAATACTGCATTTTATAGAAATTCCAGTCCAGATTAAAACATTTACGATCTCTACAGGCACGCCAATCTATATCGTCAATATTTGGTTGATTAATGAAAAGTAGTTCTTTGGTTGGTATAGACGTGTTGCTTCTAAACTTGTAGTATGCGTCTTGAACAAAAGAATTGAATGGCATACTCCTAAACACGCATAAAATCTGTTTTTCTAAATTGTAGTCTGTAACAATGCCGATGTTTAAGATGGCAAAAAGATAATTCAGATTGGATATGCTTTCTTGCTTAAAAGCAGAATAAAGGTTCTCTGTCAAGCTTAAATATTTGGGCATGTATTTGGCACTTTTAGTTTCCAGAAAGTTTGCTTTTTCTGAAAGAGACTCCAAATCATCACACAAGTCATATATTTTTTCGTCATCGCTTAAAACATTTGGGAAAAAATGATGCAAACACGCATCAATCAACTCCTTAGAGACACCCACATAATCAGAAGAATCTGAACAAGGAAACGCATTTGCTAAATCAGTGCTAAATGATAAGGCTTTATCTCTTAATGTACAATATATTCCTTTAGGATCATTTGGACATCCATCTGACAGTTCTAATAACTCCTTGCATAACAAAATGATAGTCATTGCATTCACAATTCTTTTGTCTGGGTAAGCATAAAGAAATCCCTCTGGCGAATTATAAAAAGACTCAAATGCCATAAGACACTGATTGTAATTGTCAGTGCTGGTTGTGATATTAGATAAAGAAAAATGATACCAACTCTTTATTGTTTCGATAGGTGACGTGTCCTTTCTGTTAAAATTTGAAATAAAGACATAATTTGCCCTGATAACAATTAGAAGGTGAAAGAACACCTGATAAAACAGGTCCAATTCAGACATTTTTGATTTGCCTTTCCCCTTCAGGAAATGGTACAAAGCAGTGCTTGGTGGTAAAAGCCTTTTAACAGTACCCTCTTCGTTCTCTAAGCAAATTTTTAACACTGGATTTGAAATTTTAGCTGCGATGTAAAGTCCTTGCAATCTTATTATTTCCTTTTCAATGTTGATTTCTTTGTCGCCGTAAAACAGGTTTATTATTTGTTTTTGAATATCCTCGCTCATTTGCAAAACAACACTCCACCACCTTTCAGTAGAAATTGTATTCAATAAAGTAAAGACTTCCAATGAACAATTATTAGCCTGCATCATTGTCCTTTGGTATTCTTCTATGGTGTCTAATGACCTCAAATAATCTTGTTTCATTCTTTATCCTTTTAACACCTTTAATCCTTCAGATCCGAATTTTTTGCTCAATAACTGATATAACTCACTATCATTGGCGGCTTTTTCTGGGGCCACCATTGCTTTCAGACATTCTTCACCAAACTTTTCTTTTAAGGCAGACAACAACGGTTCCCAACTTTCATCTGTGTTTTCTACGTTTTCCACCAACAGCAGCTTGGAGTTGTATTCCATCTGCTTGGAGATAGGATAGGGGGAAATATAGCGTTTCGTTATCTGGCCACGATTTCCTGTGCTATGTCCCATTGCGAATGAGACATAATCAAGAGGAACGCCCTGCTGTGAGAGATTTGTTGCAAAACTATGTCTTGCATATGTTGAGGTGGGCTTGTCCTTTATCTCCACTAATGGGGCAATCCTCTCCATTCTGTCGGCAATGTTTTTGTTCTCCTGGTGAATCTTATTGACTGCAAGTTTGCTCTCAGGATCTATACCCTCACCAAGAATGAAGGGAAACACCAACTGGCCAAGGGAAATGGGTGCCGCAATCTTATCAAGTATCACTTTCAATGGTGGAATAATTGGAACGATGACCTCTGCCCCAGCCTCCGAGTGTTCCGCTGTCTTATGGCGGAAGAAACGGAATGCCTTATGCTCCGAAATTTCATAATAGTCATCATATCGAAGCAGTGCAAGGTCATAAAGGTTGCAGCCATTACACAGGTATTGGCACAAGAATAGCCCCAACGTGCGAATAACCATATCCTTGTTTCTTAGGCTTGAAGGAAGTTCGCCGTCTAGAAAGAACTCGTATAGTTTGGTCATTTCTTCTACAGATAGAACGGCGGTTTTACGAGAAGAACCTACAGGAATTGTCACTTTCTCAGGGTCTTTGGCACTGAATGGGTAGTCGGCTTCCCTCAGATAACCTTTTCGTATGCAAGTGTTGAACACCACACGGATAGCACGGAGATATATACCAACAGTAGAACTTTTGTAGCCCTTGTTGTTCATGTGTTGCACCCACTTCTGAACGGTTAGCGTATCTACGGCAAATCCATCCGCCTCGTCATATACTTTGCTTTCGACGAAACTATTATAGGCATTTTTGTAGGAATCGGCGGTACTGGCTTTTGCCGATGCTATGACATCACGCCACACACTAAGAAAAGTGTCGTTGATAGGATTGTCAACTATCAATCGTTTGTCTGCCTGACCAGTCAGCAGTACCTCAATATTTGCCACTGATTTAAGCTTACCACGGTCGGACATATCCTTTATCAGTCTCTCATACTTGGAGTAAAGGGCTGACAGTTCCTGCCGCTTGGTATATGATGGATTGACATTACCTCCACGTCCTCGCCCATCAGCCTTGCAGATAATATCGAAGTCAGCAGACGTATATTTCTCACCAAGTCGATAGTAATACCTTTTGCTGTTCATGGCGAAACGCAAGCACAGGTGATATTGTCCAGACGCAGACTTGTGTGTTGTGTCAAGCGTCAAGGCCATCGTACAATTACCTATCGTCGATGCCTCTAAAACGGGTACTCTACTTCTCTGCTCCATTGTCTAATTCCTTCAAATCAATCAGTTCATAATTCTTGCTCCGTCCACCTTCACCCGTATCGCGCAGTATTCCTTTGTCTATGAGGTCGTGGATGTCGCGCAACGCCGAGTCCTGTGAGCAATGGCATATCTTAGCCCACTTAGAGGAATTTAGTTTCCCCTCAAAACCATCCCAGAGACGGTTGATGACCTTTCGCTGGCGTTCATTAACTTCGGTGTCAGCGTGACGATCCCAAAAGTTAGTTTTCTGTTTCACTCGATCCATCTTGCCTATAGACATGGCGACAGCCTGGTGAAGTGTCACAAGGAACCATGCTATCCACCCCGTAATATCTATGCTGCCCTTCTGCGTCTGTTCCAGTTGGTCGTAATAACTCTTACGGTTGTTCAGGATGGCAGACGAAAGACTGTAGTATCGCTGTTCCATTCCGTCAGCCCTAGCCAACATCATTTCGGTAATAGTACGACATAGCCGCCCGTTTCCATCGTCAAAGGGGTGGATGGTAACAAACCACAAATGCGAGATAGCAGCCTTTATCAGAGGGTCAACGGCATTAGAAGCATTCACCCATTCAAGAAAAGACATCATCATGTCTGGTATTTGCTCACTTGGAGGTGCCTCAAAATGCACTTGGTAATGCCCCATTGCTCCAGAAACCACCTGCATGACATCCTGAGACTGTCGCCAGTTTGCAACTGTTATCTTATATGCTCCGCTATATCCTGTAGGGAAAAGTGCTGCGTGCCAGCCAAAGAGTCGTTCATCTGTCAATGGTTGTTTGGCATGTTGGGTTGCGTCGAGCATAATCTGAACAACACCTTCCACATAATGATCTATACGAGGCAGTCCCGCATAAGGCAGTCCTAATTGTCTCGCCACAGATGAACGCACACTGTCATGGTCGAGCCTTTCACCTTCAATCTCTGCTGAGTGAACTATCTCCTGGGTCATGGCATCAAGGCAGGTGTTGTTTTTCTGCTCAAAGCCAAACATGCTGACGATTCCAGTCAGTTTACCTAATTCCTGATGCACCACAGCAAGCAGTCGAGCGATCTGTTCGTTGTTCCATGTGAAGTGAGGCCATTCTTCCTCTTGCCAAATATACGTTGTAATCATGGGCTACTGAATTTTCCGACAAAGTTAATCGATTTTGCTGATATATCCAAGAAATGATAGCGAAAATTAGGATTTTTTCACCGCATTTCTGCGAATATATACTCCGCAGCAATCCTTTTGACCCCATGACTATTGTTTCAAAGAATGAAAAGAAAAGGCCACATTTCCAATCACCCTTTATTATCAATGATATATGTGGCAAAACTTGTGGCTAATTTGAGGCAACAAATCTCGTATTTATTACTTTTCACTACTTTTCATCTGCCTCCATCAACAATCCTATAATTTGTAAGATGCTGAAATACAATAAATTCTTATTTTCACTAAAATTCAAATTTTGCCACAAATCCCCCCTAAAATCATGTGTTTGTTGCTGTTAATCAGGGGGTCGTTGGTTCAAGCCCATCCTGAAGCGCAAAAGAAAGAGTTCTGTAAATCAACGATTTACGGGACTTTTCTTTTTCTAACATTTCAAAGTTGCACCCATTTTGCACCCATTTTTAAACGTTCTTCTGCCACCTGCACCCATATCCTTGCAGAATTAACACCCAAAGGATTCTGCAAGAGATTATCATTTCATCCGTTGTCAAGTTCTAACGTTGACAAGTTGAAAATGCTTATGGGATTTCCGCTCGACCTCTGGTCGCTTGCCTAAGCAAGAACTGTCAACAGCAGGTAATCATAGAAAAATGAAAAATAATTCTCGTTACGCAGAAAGGCTGCATAGAGGTATAGTACCTTTGCACCCGAAATCCAATGGAAGTATGGCTGAGTGGTAAGGCGACACGCTGCTCGCTCGGCGACGAAGGAGACGCTTGCCTAAGCAAGAACGTGTAAAACCGAAAGGTTTCGGAGGTTCGAATCCTTCTGCTTCCGCAAATTGGAGGTTTGGCAGAGTTGGTCTATTGCACTGGTCTTGAAAACCAGAGGGCGGTAAAACGCCCCAAGGGTTCGAATCCCTTAGCCTCCTCTTTTAATGAGGTGTTCTCCAGCGGCAACGAGAGCAGACTGTAAATCTGCCGCCATTCGGCTTCGTGGGTTCGAGTCCCGCCACCTCAACGATGGGAGCATAGTTCAGTTGGTAGAATGTCGGTCTCCAAAACCGAAGGTCGAAGGTTCGAGCCCTTCTGCTTCTGCAAAATCGCGGGATAGAGTAGTGGCCCAACTCACCAGTCTCATAAGCTGGGCCGGTCAAAAACCGGACGCAGGTTCGAATCCTGCTCCCGCAACTACATGAAGTTTGTAGCTCAGCAGGTAGAGCACCAGATTGTGGCTCTGGTTGTCGCAGGTTCTTTGCAGAGCAAAGCGTCCCTTCGGGCCGAGCGCGAAACCTGTCAAACTCCCTACTATGTGAGGATGCCCGAGTGGTCTAAGGGGGCGGTCTGCAAAACCGTCTTTCGTAGGTTCGAATCCGACTCCTCACTCTAAACGGAAGGCTCCAGTTCTTATCTCTTTGGAACTGGAGCCTCTAATATTATCCGAAATTCAGAATGGCAATCAGCCTTTTCCTTACTCGTTTCAGAACTCTGCCTGTTGCTTGTAGTTCTGACTGCCCTTCTGCTTTTGCTAACAAATCAACTGCTTTATCTATGAGCCTGACATCCTCATTAGTCAGAGGCAGTTCCGTAATAGAGTAATTCGGATCAGCGTAACGGTAGAATTTCTGGTCGTATACCTCTATCGGTGCGTTGTATCCAAGTTTGTCAGAACGCATCATCTGGATGTCTGCTTGGATAGTACGCAGAGAAACGCCCTTCTGGATGCCCTCCATATCGTAGAGCGCATCGGATACCACATCAACCAGGTCCTCTATCGTCCATCTTCTGTACCTGTTGCGCAGGCTTCTGTCTATTATTTTGTAACGCAATAATGCGTTTTTGTTTACTGGCATAATGTATTTTACAATCTGAATGGTTCATAATCTTCATTTTTTATAGTTCTATTACTTTGCCGGATTCAAATCCGTTAGTCAGGTGCTCGTTTGAGAACACATACCCCATTTGGTTACACACTATCTTCGTATTTCCTATGGTAGTATAAATGTTCGTATGTGAATGGCCGTATATCCATGCGTCAATGCGACTGTCAGCAATGAAGTTCCCAAGTTCCGTAGCAAATGCTCCATTCAAGACAGAACCCATGTGTTGTGCAGCCACAACCGCCAATGAAGGCAGATGATGAGTGACCACAACAATATGCTTGGCAGTACTTTCTTTGACGGCCTCCTTCAAAAAACTGAGACATTTCTCGTGCTCCTGATTAAAGTCCTCAGGCATAAACCGACGACCATTATACATAATCTGGCGAAAGTCATTCATTCCTCTCAACACGTAGAACATATCCATTTCTGGAATCTTTGACCATAGAGTAGTCAGAATGAAGTCTGTGTCGTCAATACGAACTACCTTATTATAATAGTAGCCGACATTCTCACGGAACATCCATAGCCAACTGTCGCAACGTTCGGTGACATCACCATTGCCATAGAACTCATGATTGCCTGGCACTATCAGCACCTGACGGAAATTCTTCGAGGCCCAATTCCAAAACCTCTTCTGTGGTGCGATGATGTCTCGCAAGTAGAAGGTATCACCTGCGAGCACCAGCACATCACCATTAGCATCAAACTCTTTCGCTTTTATATACCGCGAATTGTCGTATAACTCCATGTGGAGATCACTCATGTATTGTATTCTCATTGTCTTCTTTTTCTTAATTATTAGCATACCAAGTAGAAGATACGCACATCCGACTCATTAATGTAGTTGTACCCGAAAGACATCAGTGCTTGGACTGTATCGCGGAAGCGGAAGAGGAGTCCATAGTTCCACATGAAGTCCTCATACATCTGCTCTATAGGAGTCACATCCTCATAAAGTTCATGCTGTTCCTCTGCAGCAGACTCTGCTGATGAATCATTATCCAATTTGGCTTCAATGCGGTTCAATTGCTCCTTGATAGAATAGATTCCTGTATGGGCAATGCCTGAAAGCAGCTTCTTCTCCAGCGTGTCGCAATAATGCACTATGTCACTAAACATAAACACACCGAATCCCATGTCGTAGTCATCGTCACTAATCAGTTTTTGAAGCTCTTCACTCAAGATGTCCTTATTGCGACTTTTGTGCGTAACAGCTTCATTCAAGAAGTCCCGAAAGTGGTAATACCGGCAGTTAAAGACCTCCGTATTGAAAATCTCATATTCGTGGTCAGTCTTCTCCCATTGAGGCGAAGTGACAGTCATCAGATGCCATTGGTTTTGCTTTCTGATTTCTATATGCAATGATATATCTACACCCATAATTGTTATTCCTTTTTTGTTTGTTCTACTTGCTTGTTAATAATCCTCTTAACTTGCTCGAATGAGACAGGAGCAAATCCATTGTTGTCTACTCCCACATCATACTGCATTGGGAAGAGCATGTTCAGACGCGGTTTATCCTTACCCGTATTGAATGGTCCGCTATGAACGTGCCCAAACAACTGCCAGATGTCCTTATATGCTCCACCGTAACAGAGGAAAGGGTTGTGATTCAGATAGTTTTTCTGCTTGCCCACCTCTATGAACATCTGCATTGCAACATGCTCAAATCGACTGATAAATCCCTGCCGGATATTCTTCAGGTCATGGTTGCCGAGTATCAGATAGATCTTACCGTTAAGCCGATCCAACACCTTTGTCCATTCAGCAGCACCACCTAGACAGAAATCGCCCAAGTGGAACACCGTGTCATCGGCTCCTATGACGTTGTTCCAGTTTGCTATCAAGGTTTCATTCATCTGCTCAACATCCTTGAAAGGACG
>ERZ842401.1264-NODE-1264-length-36678-cov-8.910794_pt1 | contig 36678 bp, 26 predicted proteins | sample MGYA00521270_ERZ842401 | MGnify/ENA primary metagenome ERZ842401 (study PRJEB31892, sample SAMEA3878208) | bioreactor metagenome | biome: Moose rumen | place: Sweden | collected 2011-10 | study: EMG produced TPA metagenomics assembly of the PRJEB12797 data set...
CCCTGAGGAGCGCGACGAGTACGACAACTATATGGCGTTCAACGCCCTGAAGGAGGCCCTGTCGGGCCATCTCCGCGGCCATGCCAACTGGCCGGTGGCCACAGAGGGGCAGATTGCGGAGCTGCAGAGCATCGCCGAGGCCGGTACGGGCCGCTCCTCCGTGATGGCGCGCGGCGTGCTCTGCTTCTTCTTCAACATCTGCTATGACGACGAGGACTTCTCCCCGACAGGAGACATCCGCCGTCTCGCCAGTACAGGGGAGACGGGCGATTCTTCCCATAATTCTGACGTGTCGATGAAAATCTACCCCAACCCCGCCGGCAACACCCTCCACGTGGAGTTCGAGGGCACCGATGACCTGCAGGGTACGCTGACAGTGACCGACATCACCGGCGTGGTGGTGCTCACCCGCGAATGCCACAACCCTGTTACCCAACTCGACGTCTCCAACCTCTCGCCCGGCCTCTTTGTGGTCAGTTTCCGCAACGAGAAGGGCGTGGTAGTGAGAAAGTTTGTAAAAATGTAAGGTAATGCGTCCGTAGAGCCGTCACAATGTGGCGGCTCTACAGGTGCAAACAACTGTATCTCGTTTCACCCCATTTCCCGAAGGGACAAAAGATAACTTACTAAACATAAATAAGTATATACAAAAGTTGCATTTATAAATTGGATTCAGCAATCATTATTCACCAAAACATTTCAAAGAAATGAAAAAGACATTATTATTAACACTTATCGGATTCATAGTGTTCACAGGCCTGAAGGCACAGCATTCAACAGCGTGGTACACTACAGGTAATTCTCTCCCGTCTATGACTACTGAAACTTATTTCCTTGGCTCTACCAACAACTATCCCCTACGGCTCAGGACAAACAACCAGGACAGAATGTTCATCAGCGCTGCTAATGGGAATATTGGCATTGGCACTAGCATTCCCCAGCAAATGCTGCACATTGTTGGCGGTAATATACTCATTTCGAGGACATCCTCCCAGCGTGCACCCGGTTCCGTAAACGGGTCGCTGCTCTTCGGCGACACCGCCACCACTCTGAACCCATTCGGAGAATGGGGTATCGAGTATGTGAATAACGATGACGAAGGCTACGGATTGAATTTTTGGAAGCCCTGGAATAACAACGGCAATGAAGGGAATCACTTCCTTTTCCTAAAAGACGACGGCAACGTCGGCATCGGCACCAACAACCCGCAGGCGAAATTGGCGGTGAACGGCGAGATCTTGGCCAAAAGCGTGCGGGTGAATACCAATGCCACCTACTGGCCGGACTATGTGTTCGGTGACAGTTACAACCTGATGAGCCTGATGGATCTGGAGCGGTATGTAAGCACCTACAAGCATTTGCCGGGTGTGCCTTCCGCACAGGAGGTTGAAAATCAAGGTGATGTCGATCTTGGCGCAATGAATGCCATTCTTTTGGAGAAGGTGGAGGAACTCACCCGTTATGTTATCGACCTGCAGAAACAGATTGACGAACTCAAGAAAGGAAAGGAGTAGTAAAATGAGAACGAAGATTTTTTTATATGTAGCCGCTATCATTAGCATAACAGCTTGTAAACCAGACAAAATTGAAGAGTGCGAGCAGCTTTATGACAAATATGAGGTTCCACCACTATCAACTGACACATACAACAGTATCTACGCTGTGACCCTTAACTTTGCTTATGCCGTAAGGGGCAATGAGGACCTCTATCAGGAACTTTATCCAAATCCGTATTCCTCTCGCATCGGGGATACCGTCCTGTTATGCGGATTCATCCGGCATTCCTATGGGCAGCCTTTCCTTTTCAAGGACAATCAATGGCAATGTCTTATGGCGGATGACTCCATTATAGCTTGCGATCCCAATAATAATGTCGGAGGAGGATTGGACGTTTGCGGTGACGACAAGTCGGTTTTGCAACTCCTTGATGACACCAGGTGCTGCTATGTAAAAGGGATTATCACGTATGGAGGACTGCCTTTAACGCCGGACTACACCGCCGATCCATATTCGTGTTATTACCTCTCACCTGTATGTCACGTTATCAGTATTACCAATTAACAATCATTGCTATGCATAAATATCTTTTTTGGATAATATCATTTCTGTTTGTTCTTTGGTTACCTGCAAAAGGGCAACAAGTTACAAGTACGGAGGCTGTCACAGCAGCTATAAATATTATGTCTTTGGAAAGTAAATTCAACCAAACATTGGATTCTGTTGACAACACTTATGCCATAGTCAATAACGGTGATTCCCTGCTTTTTGAGGTGCATTTTATCAACGGAAGTTCTGTTTTGCTGTCTGGCCATAAATCCTGTACTCCAATTTTGGGTTTATTATTAGCCGAAGAAGACGAACCATCACAGGGAATCTTCAACCGACTAGACAGTCTCTCACCCGCACTGCATGATTTGTTGGAGTATTATTCAACCCACTTGCAATATGCTATAGACAATAATCTTCCAGCCTATTATGAATCAGTATGGGATTCGTTATTGAATTATAATGATACAACGGCTAATACTCAAAATGTGCGAGACAAAGTTCCTCCTCTTTTAAAAACAAAATGGGGACAATGGAAATCTAATGATGGGGGAATAATGTGTGCCTACAATTACAATATTCCAGGGTGCAACAACTATAAACATTGTTGTACGGGGTGTGTGGCCACCGCAATGGCGCAAGTGTTAAAATATTGGGGTGAGCCGAAAGATATTCCAAGCAGGTGCGACCAATTCGATTGGAACAATATGACAAACAAACTCAATTACAATCACAACAATGATTACACAACCCAGCGTGATGCAATATCAACGCTTATGCTTGACTGTGGAACCATTGTTGATATGAAATATTGTGGAGGTTTATATCATTGCAATACCCAAGAATCTAGTGCATACTTGCATGTTGCACCGGATTCTTTGAAAAAGTATGGTTACAACAATGCCTACTATGCATCTAAAAACGATTATTCAGAGACACAGTGGGGTAATATGTTACGATCGAATTTAGCAAATGGATATCCGTTGCTTTATAGGGGGCAATATTCCGAGACATCTCAACACGGTCACTGTTTCGTTTGCGACGGATACAAGAAAAAATGGTTTTCACAGGAATATCTATATCACATAAATTGGGGACGGAATGGTGAAGGGAATGCTTGGTTTACTTTAGACAATCTATTACCAGAAAACCAGTTGTCTTCTTATTCCTATAAGCAAGCAGCCGTTTTCGACAATTATCCAAGTGCTTGTTGGGAAAACATCATTATGGAGTGTAGCAGATCATTTTCCAGCGGAACTGTCAAAGCGTATTTCACATCAGGAAAATTTAATAATAACAGCTTTAATTACCACATTTGCAACGGAGCAACAGTTCTATTGTTTGCTGGTGATGAAATTTTACTCACAGACGGATTTTATGCAGAGGAAGATTCTTATTTTCAATCTGTAATAATAGATTGTTCAACAGTTTCTTCTATACCGCCAGACTATATCATTAACAGCAAGGCAGGGGTGATTTCTGCCGACACCCTTCTTTCACCGAAATCCCTGCAGCAACCTGCCCCTTTCGCCGATAACGCAACGCTCAAGGTTTATCCCAACCCCGCCACCAATACCCTCCACGTGGAGTTCGAGGGCACGGACGACCCGCAGGGCACGTTGACGGTGACCGACATCACCGGCGTGGCGGTGCTCACCCGCGAATGCCACGAGCCTGTCACCCAACTCGACGTCTCCAACCTCTCCCCCGGCCTTTATGTGGTCTCCTTCCGCAACGCCCAGGGCGTAGTAGTGAGGAAGTTTGTGAAAATGTAAGGTAATGCGTCCGTAGAGCCGTCACATTGTGGCGGCTTTTTTTGATTTACGATTTACGAGGTACGATGTACGACGTGCGATTTGCGACTTACGAAAAAGGTCTATGGTCTCCGGTCTCCGGTCTATGATACAATCGTAAATCGCAAGTCGCAAATCGCAAATCGCAAAATTGTGTATCTTTGCGCTCTCGTTTCTGACAGATGAAAAAAAGGAGATTTTTGCGCAATCTGGTCAAGGTGCGCCGCTTCTTTACACGGCATTTCAGCACACGCACCACAGTGATCATCCTCAGTGTCTTGATTGGCATTCTGGGTGCTGCTGCCGCTGTGATTATCAAGAACCTCGTACACCTCACCACACAAGCGCTCGGCAGAGCCTTCCCCAACGCGCAGGTCAACTACCTCTATCTCATCCTGCCCATTTTCGGCATCCTGCTGACCCTGATCTTCGTGCGGCGCGTGGTGCGCGACAATATCGGCCACGGCGTCTCCATCGTGCTCAAGGCCATCTGCAAGAGCGACGGCAAGCTGCGCTTCCACAACGTCTATTCCTCAATGGTGTCGAGTGCCATCACCGTCGGATTCGGCGGCTCGGTGGGACTGGAGGCCCCCATTGTGCTGACGGGCTCGGCCATAGGCTCCAACGTGGCCCAGTTTTTCAGGCTGAACGCCAAGCAGACCACCTTGCTGCTGGCCTGCGGCTCGGCCGCCGCGATGGCCGCCATCTTCAAGGCCCCCATCGCCGCCATCGTCTTCACCTTCGAGGTGCTGATGCTCGACCTCACCGGCAGCGCCATCCTGCCCCTGCTGCTCTCCGCCGCCACGGGCACCGTGATGTCGCTCCTCTTCCTCGGCAATGATGTGATGTTCCACATCAGCAGCACCCAGGCCTTCCACCTCAGCAACATCCCCTTCTACATCATCCTCGGATTGCTCACCGGACTTATCTCCGTCTATTTCCTGCGCGTGTCGCGATGGATTGAGAAACAGATAAAGCGCATCAAGAAGGTCTATGTGCGCGCCATTGTGGGCGGTGTGATGCTCAGCGGCCTCATCTATCTCTTCCCCGTCTTCTACGGCGAAGGATACGACAACATCAATATGCTCATCAACGGCAACTACCAGAATCTCTTCGCCGGTTCGCCCCTGAACGCCTGGTGCTCCAGCCAGCTGATTTTCCTGCTCGGGCTCATCGGCATCATCCTGATGAAGGTGTTTGCCACCACCTTCACCACCTCCGCCGGCGGCATCGGCGGCGTGTTCGCCCCCACGCTCTTCATCGGCGCCTTCACGGGCTTCTTCGTGGCGGGAGTGGCCAACAACCTGTTCGGCTTCCATCTGCCCTACGTCAACTTCATTTTGGCGGGAATGGCGGGCGTGATGACCGGCGTGATGCAGGCCCCGATGACGGCGATGTTCCTCATCGCGGAGCTCTCCACCGGCTACACCCTGCTCATCCCCTTGATGATCACCGCCGCCTGCTCCTACCTCTGCGTCAACCCCTTCGAAAAATACTCCGTCTATACCCGCCCCTTGGCCGAGAAGGGCAACCTCAAAACCCACAACAAGGACAAGTTCGCCCTCCGCAAACTGGACTGGCACAACATCATCGACCATAACATCAGCACTGTGCCCGCCCACAGCAACCTGCGCGCCTACACCCAGTGCATCGCCAATTGCAAACGCAACCTCTTCGTGGTCACCGACAACAACAACCACTTCGCAGGCTTGCTTGTGATGGATGACCACCGCGACATCATCTTCCGCCAGGAACTGTACGACCTCGTGCACGTCGAGGACCTGATGATAGAGCCCGAGGAGTTCATCTACGACGACGACACGGCCAGCACTGTTCTTGAGAAATTCAACCGCACCGGCAACTTCAATATGCCGGTCATCGACCACGAACGCACCTACCTCGGATTCCTGTCGAAGGCCCGCTTTTTGGCCAAATACCAGCATTTCATCGCTGCGGAATCCGACGACTGATTTTTTGATAACACCTTAAAAAGCAAATACATTCTATGAAAATAACCCGCACGCCCATCAACGGCCTTGCCATTCTCCAGCCCGACGTCTTCAAAGACGACCGCGGCTATTTTTTCGAGAGCTTCAATGAGCGGACGCTGGCTGAGCTCGGCATCCGCGAACATTGGGTGCAGGACAACCAGTCGTGTTCCCAGAAAGGCGTTGTGCGCGGCCTCCATTTCCAGAAGCCTCCGTATGCACAGGCCAAGCTGGTGCGCATCCTGCAAGGCTCGGCCATCGACTTTGCCGTGGATATCCGCCGGGGCAGTCCTACCTACGGCCAATATTACTCCGTACTGCTGAGTGCCGAGAATTTCACCCAGTTCTACATCCCTGCCGGCTTCGCCCACGGTTTCTCCGCCCTTGAAGACAACACCCTCTTCGCTTACAAGTGCTCCAACTTCTACAACAAGACTTCCGAGGCCAGCATCCGTTTCGACGATCCCGATCTGCGCATAGACTGGCAGGTGGAGAACCCGCTTACCTCGGCCAAAGACCTGCAGGGGATGGCTTTCCGCGACTTTGTATCACCTTTCGACTACGAGTCGTACGTTCTGCCGCAATAATTTCGCCCGTGATGAAGAAACTGCTCATATTCGATCTGGACGGCACCCTGCTCAACAGTCTGGTGGACCTTGCCGACTCGGCCAACCACATCCTGACCTGCCACGGATTCCCCCCCCACCCGGTGGATGCCTACCGCTATTTCGTGGGCGACGGAATGCCCACACTCATCCGCCGCATCCTGCCCGACGGCTACAAGACCGGACAGATGCACGAAACCTGCCTGCAGGAGTTCAAGGCCTACTACAGCATCCATATGTACGACAAGACCACCGTCTATCCTGGTATCTCCGAAGTGCTGGAGGAACTGCAACATCGTGGCATAAAAATAGCCGTGGCCACCAACAAGGTGCAGACGGCGGTCTCCCCGCTGATGACCGACTATTTCCCTATGATTCAGTTTGCCGCCCTCATCGGGCAGCGCGAGGGCATACCCGTGAAACCCGACCCGCAGGTGGTGTATGACATCCTGGCCGAAACGGGATGCACACCGGAGGAGACGCTCTATTTGGGCGACACGAACGTGGATATGATGACGGCCCACCGTGCCGGCGTGGAGGCCGTGGGAGTGCTCTGGGGCTACCGCACCCGCGAAGAACTGGAAGGCGAGCACGCGGAATACATCATATCCAAACCCGAAGAGATTCTTGCTTTGATATAACCATACTTTTTTATATTTTTGCAGCCGTTTTTCTGAAAAAGATGCATTATATAGACACGCACACCCACCTTTACCGCGAATACTACCCCGAGACCTTCGAGGAGGTGGTAAGGCGTGCCGTGGATGCCAATGTAACCCAGATGATATTGGGTTGTGTGGAGAGCGCCACCCTGCCCCAGATCCAAGAGGCAGTGGCGTTGTTTCCCGACAATATGTTCGCCTTGGTGGGGCTGCATCCCGAAGAGACCCGTCCCGACTTTGAGCGGGAACTGGCTCTGCTGGAGCCGCACATCGGTGATCCCAACGTGGTGGGCATCGGTGAAATAGGGCTCGACTTCTACTGGAGCCGCGAGTTCGAGGCGGAGCAGAAAGAGGCCTTCCGCCGGCAACTGGTATGGGCCCGCGACCACCGGCTACCGCTGTCGCTGCACATCCGCAACGCCTACGCGGAGGCCATCTCCATCCTCCAGGAGTTCAAGGCGGGCGAGCTCACGGGCGTGATGCACTGCTTCTCGGGCGGCATTCAGGAGGCACAATGGGCTGTAAGTCACGGCTTTGCCCTCGGCATCGGCGGCATTGTCACCTTCAAGAACAGCAAGATACAGGAAATCGTGAAACAAATCGGCCTGGAGCATCTCGTCTTGGAGACGGATGCTCCCTATCTGGCGCCCGTGCCCCACCGCGGCAAGCCCAACGAGAGCGCCTACATCCCGCTCATCGCCCAGAAGATTGCCGAGCTGCTCGACACCTCCGTGAAAACCGTGATGGAGCAAACCACCGCCAACGCCTTGAACATTTTCAAAAGATTATCTAATTAAAAATTATACAAAATGTCTGAATCTATCATCTTTACCCCTTGTCAGATCGGTCCGATCACCCTTCGCAACCGCACCATCCGTTCCGCGGCCTTTGAAAATATGGCCCACGGCAACAGACCCACGGAAGAACTGTTCAACTACCACACCGCCGTTGCCAAGGGCGGTATCGGTATGACCACGGTGGCCTACGCCTCCGTCAGTCGCAGCGGACTCTCGTTCGACGGCCAGCTGTGGTTGCGCGAGGAGATTGTACCGGAGCTCAAAAAGCTGACCGACGCCATCCACGCGGAAGGGGCCAAGGCCTCCATCCAGATCGGCCACTGCGGCAATATGACGCACCGCGCCACCTGCGGACAGAAGCCCTTCTCCCCGTCAGGCCGCTTCAACCTCTATTCGCCCACCTTCACCAAGAAGATCACCATCCCCGAAATCGACCAGATTGTGGAGGACTTCGGCAAAGCCGTGGACCTCTGCCGCCGCGCCGGCTTCGACTGCATTGAAGTGCACGCCGGCCACGGCTACTTCATCAGCCAGTTCCTCTCGCCCTACACCAACCGCCGCAAAGACGAGTACGGCGGCTCACTGGAGAACCGTATGCGCTTTATGCGCCGCGTCATCACCCGCGTGATGGAAGAGGCCAAGGACGATATGGCCATCGTGGTGAAAACCAATATGTACGACGGTTTCCGCAGCGGTATGCAGGTGGACGAGTGCATCAAGGTGGCCCAGGAGCTGGAGCGCCTCGGCGTGCACGCCCTCGTGCTCACCGCCGGCTTCGTCAGCAAAGCCCCTATGGAGGTGATGCACGGCGCAATGCCCCTCAAGGCGATGGCCCACTATATGGATATGAAGAAATTCTGGTGGCTGAAATTCGGCGTCAACATCGGCGGCCGCATCGTCATCCCCACCGTCCCCTACAAGGACGCCTATTTCTACGATACCGCAATGAAGTTCCGCCAGGCCGTGAAGATGCCCCTCATCTATGTGGGCGGTATGGTGGACAAGGATAATATGGAGAAGGTGCTCAACTCCGGCTTCGTGGCCTTCCAAATGGCCCGCGCCCTGATCCAGGACACCAACTTCGTCAACAAACTCCAGTCGGGCGAGGTGACCCGCAGCGGCTGCAAACACTCCAACTACTGCATCGGCCGTATGTACACGCTGGATATGAAATGCCACCAGTGTATGGAGAAGAACGAACTGCCCGCCAGACTGCAACGGGAGATTGAGAAACTGGAGAAAAACGTCGAAAGGGACAACCACTAATGGCAAGCATCCTCATCGTGGACCGCGTCCACCCCTACCTGTCGGAGCAACTCCAGGCACAGGGGTTTGACTGCACCACCAACCTATCAGAGACATACGAACAATTCTGCGCCAGGCCGGACAATCTGTTCGGCCTGGTGATTCGCAGCCGCTTTGTGGTGGACCGGGCGCTTCTTGACACCAAGCCGTCGTTGCGTTTCATTGTGCGCATCGGGGCGGGCGTGGAGAACATTGACGTCGCCTACGCGGAATCGCGAGGCATACGGGTGATATCCACGCCGGAGGGCAACGCCCACGCCGTGGCGGAGCATTGCCTCGGCCTGCTGCTGGGCCTCCTGCGCCACATCCCCGCCGCCAACACGGAGGTGCGGGCTGGCGAATGGCTGCGCGAAAAGAACAAGGGCACCGAATTGTCGTCGCACACCTACGGACTCATCGGCTACGGCCATACGGGGCCCGCCTTTGCCCGCCTGCTCACGGCCCTCGGCGGCAAGGTGTATGCCTACGACCGCTACAACCCCGAGGCCGGCGACAAAAATGCCACGATGGTCACGTTGGAGGAACTCTGCGCCCAATGCGATGTCATCTCCCTCCACGTCAACTATATTCCTGGCAACTTCCATCTCATCAACGAGGAGTTCATAGCCCGGATGCCGCACCCGTTCCTGCTGCTCAACAGCTCGCGCGGGCTGGTAGTGGATTGCGCTGCCTTGGCACGCGGTCTGCAGAGCGGGAAGGTGACCGGCGCCGCCCTCGACGTGCTCGAATACGAGAACACGCGGCTCCAAAACCTGCCCAAGCAGGAGTGGCCGGAAGCAATGCACGCCCTGGCCGCTATGGAAAATGTCATCCTCACCCCGCACGTAGGCGGGCAAACCCTCGACGCCGAACTGCGCCACGCCAAGGTTGCGTTTGAGAAAATAATGAAGCTGTTTGCCAATAGCCTTTAGCGGTTGATTATTTCCTCACATCGCTTCAAATGGAATTCCGTGCGCTTCGCAATAGGCGCGCCAACGCTCCTTGTAGAATGGCGTGTTGGTCTCGTCGGCCGTGACGGCAGCGAAATCCAAGGCTGAGGCCACCTCCTCGGGCTGCATCACAGGATTATGTTGCAGCAGTAGTACATCGACGTGCGGCTGGTATTCGGCAGGCAACACTCTTTCCTTCCTTTTCAAAAGATAATAACATTTGTCACCAAATTGAATGAATGGTCCGCGCTTGGCGAGGAAGGATGTCTCGTAACAGACCGTGTCTATCGGCACAAACGTCCAGTGGGCGTGCAACTTGCGTGCGTGGTTTTGAATGGAGTAACCGTAATGGGTGCTGCCCGCATCGCGGATGGAGTCCGAGAATAACAAGCACTCGCCCCCGCGGCAGAACTCCAGCGCACACACCTTGCGGATTTGATAGACCACCATCTCCTCCCGCCGCTCAATAGCCACACGCCGCAGGGCAAAGGTGCCCGACAACAGGGTCAAACCCGAGAGAAGGCCCCAGAAAAGCACCCGTTTCCTATATTGTATCAAGCAGTATAACAGAATAATACAAAGATAAAGCAACAACACCTGACTTCCCGAGATGTCAATGTCACGAGTAACAGCACCAGGCAAGCCCTCCACAAAGGCCACTATGGCGTTCATTATGCGGATTTCCCACGTCAGCAAAAAAGAGAACAAGCCGGTCACTGCAGGCAGAAACGACACGGCCAACAGCACCACACCCGTGACAATCACTACAAAAGAGAGCGCAATGACGGAGAGATTGGATATCAGGAAGTAGTTGGGAAAAATCCCGAAGTAGTGGGCAGAGACGGGGAATGTGGCAATCTGGGCGGCCACCGACACGGAAAGCAGTTGCCAGAAATAATTGGCCACCTTGGTTTTACAAGTGTAAATGCCGGCGATGCGGGGTTGCAGCAGCACAATGCCAAACACAGCCAGATAGCTGAGTTGGAAGCCCACCTCGAACAACAGCATTGGTCGGAGCGCCAGCAGCACAAACAGGGAGGCTGCCAGACTGTGGAACACATTCGTGTTGCGGCGCAGCACGCCCCCGACCGTGACGAACGAGAACATTGTGGCAGAGCGCGTCACCGACGGCGACAGACCTGTGATATGGGCATAAAACCAGATGGCCAGCATCAGGAGCAGGGCCTTGAGGTGGCGCGTGGCGGGGAACAGTTCCAGAGGCTTGAGCAAGAAGTTGAGGATCATAAAGATAACACCCACGTGCATTCCCGACACACAGAGGATGTGGCTGACCCCCGCGGCAGCGTACGAGGCGCGCAATTCGGGCTCCATCGTGTCGTCGTCGCCCAACAAGATGGCCTGCGCAATGGCCAGCTCCGCCCCCGACATCCCGGCAGTGGCATAGCGTGAGGCAAGTTGTTGCTGCATACTGTGCGACAGTGACTTGAGCGGATTTGGGCTTCTGTGTCCAAGCAGTTCCCAGCCGCTGGCGGGCACAAAGCCTGTGTAGAAAATCCCCTTGCGTTGCATATAGCGCCGGGTGTCGAATGCGTCAGGGTTGGCGGGCGGGTCAAACTCCGACAGGGTCGTGCTGACGGCCATGATATCGCCATACTGCAGAGAAGTCGCCTGCGGGCCAGTGCCTTGCACATACAGCAGCACCTTGCCCCGCAGGGGAACACCCCGGTCGCTTTGCCACAGTTCGGCCACCACCTTCACGCTCTTCGCCCGAGGCACGGGATGGTCCACCACGCGCACCACAAACCCGCTGCTGTCGCGCAACGCCTCTTCCTGAGAAGCGGACCCTCGGGGCGACAATCGGAACATTGTGGTGGAAACACCCGCAAAAACGAAGGCCAAGAGCATTACCACGCTCTTCAGCCACTGCCACTTATAGCGCTTTATGCGCAACAAAAGCAGCGCAACCAGCCACAAAGCGACAACGGCTACAAGGGAAATCTGGAACACTATCACAGGAAAGTGACCATAATAGGCCACTAATATGCCGGCAACGTAAGGTAAGAGGATTTTCAGCAAAGGGTATTTCGAGAGGTCCATAATCATTCATTTTCACAAACATATAAAAAAAAGAAGACAAAATCCCCGGCTGCCGGCGGGTGCGTTTTTTTTTCATTTTCCACTTTTCTTTTTCAAAAAAATATAATACTTTTGTGGCCTACTTTTCAACTTGGGCATATTGTTCCTTTTTTTGAAGGAATCCTCGTTTCCCAATGGAAGTATTTTCAGTGGAGAAGGCTCTTTGTCGAGTATATTAAAGGAAATAATAATGGCAAAACAATAATTAGTAACAATAAATACATAGAACTATGAAAAAAATCTTCTTCCTTTTTGCTGTTTTAGTAGTGGGAATGTGGTCATTGTCGGCACAATCCACTTGTCCGGCACCTGCATCAATGAATGCGATAATGCACTATCCTTCCTGGAATAGTGTCCGGTTGCAGTGGGAGGCGGCGCCCGATCCTACCCAATCGGAGATCAAGTGGTCCACCACCACGATGGGCACGCGCATCGGTCTCGCCACGGGCCCTGTGAACTTGACAGGTGCAGTCAGGTTCGAGACCTCCGATCTGACCGCCTTCAACCACCATTCCATCACAGCAGTGAGCTTTGTTCCGGGCGGACCCGCACAGGGCGAGCCGGACCCCGACTGCCAATATACCGTCAAAATCTGGCGCGGTGGCAGTCACGGATCCTCCTATAATGCCGGCACGCTGGTATATAGCAAGGTCGTGACCCAAGAATTGACAAAAAATGCCCTCAACACTGTGCTGTTGGACAGCGCGGTGGCCATCAACCCCAATCAGGAACTTTGGATTGGCGTGCAGTGCGTGACTACTACCACGGATCCGGCCTATCCGTTGGGTGCCAGTGCCAACACTACAGTGGCTGGCAAGGGCGAACTGCTCAACCTCGGCTCCTCCTGGATGACCCTGACCCAAGGGGGCCTAAGCGACTACAACTGGATTATCATCGGCACGGTGACTGACAACGACCATATCGTGGACGGATACAACGTATATCGTGACGATGTCCTCCTCACCTCCTCCCCACTTTCGGCTTTCAGCTATGCCGAAACCGTCACCGACGGCACGTACCATTATGCGGTGACAGCCGTGTACCGCACGGGATGCGAGTCGGATTCCGTCACCGCAACAGTGACAATGGGCGACAACCCCTGCATCGACTGTATGGACAGTGTCTTTGTGAGCAACGGCAACACGAACTCCTACCGTCTGCCGACCAGCACCTATTACGCCTATTCCTACAGCCAGCAGATTTACAACGCTTCCGAAATAAGCCGCATCAATGGTAAAATCAACTGTATTTCGTTCCAATATATAAACCCCACGCCGCAATTCCGCCAAATTAAAATCTACCTTGCCAATACGGCCAAGAACTCTTTCGCCAACGGTTCCGACTGGGTGCCTATGAGCGATATGACCCTTGTGTACGACGGCGCACTCTATCTCCACAACGGCGGTCCCAACTACTGGATCAACGTCCCCTTGAACCAACCGTTTGAGTGGAACGGCAGCGACAACATCGTGGTGGCACTTTTGGACAACACAGGACATAACACGACCAGTACGTCCAATACCTTCTACGTGCATTCTATCTCCAACAGATCTATCTATACCCAGAACACCACCACCCCCATTGAACCGATGGGAGGTTCCTACAGCGGAACTATGGGCACAGTCAGAAGCAATATCCGCTTTATGCTGGGTGATTCCATCACTTGTGTAATGCCTTCGGCACTCCAAGTGAACGAAATCTCCGAAAACAGCGCGACGGCCAGCTGGACTCCCCGTGGTGGCAGCAACAACTTTGACGTGGTGCTGGTGCCTGAGGGCAGCGCCCTGGAGAATGAGGGTATGCAAACCGTGACCGACACCTTCTTCCTGATGCAAGGTCTGACAGAAAACACGCACTACACCCTCTATGTGCGGAGCAACTGCGGCGGCGAGACCAGTTCTTGGAACTCCGTCTCATTTGTCACCAACTGTCTGCCGTATAATGCATTGCCGTATGTCGAAAACTTTGAAGGCATCGGCTATGGCACCGATGTGATGCCCGAATGCTGGTTGAAAAGCACGACCTTGAACAGTGTGGCCTATGTGGAGGAAGACGATGACACAAGCCATCATTGCCTGTATATGTACTCCTACGCCAACGCTCCTGCCTATGCGGTGCTTCCCGCTGCCGACCCTTCCATTGACCTCGGCACGCTCCAGGTGCGCTTCAAGCTGCTCAAGACCTCCGCGTCTTACGGAAACATCGAGGTGGGCTTGATGACCGACCCGCGCGACGTTTCCACCTTCGTGTCCGTGAAAAGCATCAGCGGCAGCCAACTTGCCAACAACAACACTTGGTATGACTTTATCGTCTATCTGTCTGGCTACTCCAATGCCGGCCGCTACATCGCCTTCAAATCCCCCGACCTTTTCGCCAACTATGTATATTTGGACGATGTGGAGGTGAATATGGTTTCCGGTTGCGGCCTGCCCACCAACTTGCAGGTGGCTTCCACTTCAGGCTCGGCAGCCCTTCTTACTTGGCAACCCGGCGATCTGTCGGATGTCAGCGACCTCTACAATGTCGAGTACTCTATACAAGGTTTGGACAGCTGGCAGATGCAGAGCACACAGGGGAACCAGTTGTTCCTCTCCGGTTTGGATCCGCTGACGTACTATGATGTGCGCCTGTATGTGACGTGCGACAATGGTGTGAGCGACACCCTGTTCGCCACATTCTCCACCCGCTGCATTTCCGGTGGTGACATCAGCATCGGCAGTGGCACTACCACCTCCTCCTATCTGCCTTCTTACAGTTTTTATAATTATAGTTATTCGCAACAGGTGTATCTGGCTTCCGAACTGGGTGGCCCCAACACCTTCCACTCCATCTCCTTCAACTGCAGTTCCCTCTCCTCCAGTCCCACCCGTGACTATAACATCTACCTGATGCACACCAACGAAACCTCTCCCGCCACAGCTTGGTTGCCCGCAGACTCGGCAAAGCTGGTTTATACTGGTAACGTGACCTGGCATACGGGCTGGAATGTCATTGATTTCGACAGTCTGTTCGAATATGATGGTATCAGCAATCTCGCTTTGTTAGTGTTGGACAACACGGGCAGCTATGTGGGCACCAATACTTTCTACACCCATTCTTCCACGGGAGTGTCGCGTTATGTGTACAATGATGGTTCGGCCTACAACCCGATGAATATGTCCTCCACGGGCTACACCACCTCTTATCGTGACAACATCGTACTGGGCGGCCACTGCGACAGCGTGGTGGTTTGCGTGCCTCCTATGGTGGTGGTCAATAATGTAACTCCCCACACGGCACAAGTGCGCTGGGCTCCGGGTTATCAGGAAGATTCCTGGGTTATGGACTACAAGATGGAGAGCGACTCGGTGTGGACCTCTTTGGGCACGCAGAACAGCACCTCCTACTCATTCACCAACCTGCTGGCCTCCAACACCTACAAGGTGCGTCTGCGCAGCATTTGCGGCGACAGTACCAGTGCCTACACACAAGTCTCGTTTGACACAGAATGCGAATATCAAGACACCCTTCCGGTGATGGAGAATTTTGACCAGATCAGCTCTACGGGCACAGCGGCGTTCCCTGACTGCTGGAAACGTCTCTACACCAGCACCACCGCATATCCGTATGTCAGCTCCTCGTATGCATTGTCGGGCAACCGCGCCCTGTATGTCTATAACGGCGGCACCGCAAACTACGCCATTGGGGTTATGCCTCGTCTGGGCGACGCCGTCGCGATGGACAGCCTGCGCATCTCCTTCTACACACGCAGCACCTCCACCACCGCGGTGATGGAAGTGGGTGTGATGAGCGACCCCAACGACGCCGCTTCTTTCAGCCCGCTGGCGATTCTCCGTCCCAGTTCCACTACGGATTGGGAGAGCCGTGAAATCATCACCCGCTCATACAGCGGCACTGGACATTATATTGCCTTCCGTATGCCGATGGGCGCTTCCGGCAATATGTATGTGGATGACATCACGATTGACTATCTGCCCGAGTGTATGCACGTGATGAACTTGCAAGCCGTGGAGGTGGACAGCGCCAGCGCCCGCATCGTGTGGAGTCCTGGCCGCGACGAGATGGACTGGCAGCTGGTGGTTCTTCCCACCACCACCGACAGCGTGGACCTCGACACTTGCGTCACCTTCTATCCCACAGAAGCCTCCTACTTCCTCGACCAACTCACTCCGGTGACCAATTACACGGTCTATGTGCGCGCCAACTGCGGCAGCACCTTCAGCGAATGGGAAACTGTCCAGTTCACGACCACACAAACCCCGGCGTTCCTGCCGTATGTGTGCACCTTCGAAACCGACCCGCACAACTGGGCACTCGTCAACGGCACCTGCACCAATGGCTGGTATGTGGACACGGCCGCCAACAACGGCGGTTCGCGCTCCCTTTACATCTCCAACGACGGCGGCCAGACCAACGCCTATTCCTCACCGGCCTGCTATGTGTGGGCATATCGCGACATCTATTTCCCCGCCAGCCCGAACGGCTACGAGTTCTCATTCGACTGGCATTGTTTGGGTGAATCCACCCTTGACTATGTGGAAGTCTATCTGGGCGACCCCGCCGCTCCCACTGCCGGCACGTCGCTGATAGTGCCCGCTGGTGCCACCTCCATTACGGGTAAATTGAACCAGAGCAGCACTTACCAGATGTACACCACCATCTTGCCCGGCAGCGCCACGGGAGGCATCAAGCGTCTCTACTTTATGTGGCATAACGACGGCAGCATAGACAACAACCCGCCCGCCGCTATCGACAACATCACCATAGACCTTATGAATTGTCCCGCGCCGGTCAACGTGTACGCCTATAACGTCACCGCCAACTCGGCAGTGGTGGATTGGGCCGAAACGGGCAACGCCACCCACTGGAACCTCTACTACAAGAGTGCTGCCGCCACCAGCTGGACGATGGTGCAAGATGCTCAACGTCCTTATACCCTTACCAACCTGTCGGAAGGCACCACATACAGCATCTATGTGGAAGCCCTTTGCGACCCGGTCGCCAACACGACGAGCCAGGCCTCTTTCAACAACACCTTCACCACACCGTTCGCTTGTCCGCAACCCACAGGCATCGTGGTTTCCAACATCACGGACAACAGCTTTACAGTCAACTGGACCCCTGCCGGCAGCGAGACCCAATGGACGGTGGCCTACAGAGTGAACACCGCCTCCACCTGGACAGAGGTGCCCGCCACAGGCCATCCTTACACCATTACGGGACTGACAGGCTCCACCACTTACAATGTGCGCGTGAAAGCCAACTGCAGCTCCACCGAGGAGAGCCAATGGACGGAATACAGCCAGGGTGTTGTGACGCAGACAACGCCGTGTCCTGCTCCCACCAATGTCACCGTGACAAATGTCTCCGCCCATTCTGCGGATATCAGCTGGACACAGGCCGACAACACCGCCAACGCGTGGCGTATTTCCTACAGAAAGTTGGGTCTGTCGTGGGATACGGTGGATGTGAACACGCCTTCGTATAGTTTCACGAATTTGGAGGCCACTTCACGCTACGTGGTAAGAATCTACGCCAACTGCGGCAACAACAACTTCAGCAATGCATCTGTGACCACCTTCACCACTTTGGAGGATCAGGACACCACCGGTATTGTGGATTATCTCGAACAGATCATAACGGTATACCCGAACCCGACGGATGGGAAGATTATGGTGCAGAACAGCCACTCCCTGATTCAGGATGTGGAGGTTTATGATGCCTTCGGCAAGATGCTGTTTGCCAACAAGGTGAATGACAACACGGCGATGCTGGATATGACAGCTTATGCTGCCGGTATGTACTTTGCCCGCATTTCCACCTCGGAGGGTGTGATTACCAAACGTTTTATTAAGAAATAACAAGAAGTATTATAGAATGAAATATGTGATTGTGGGCGGCGTCGCAGGAGGCGCTTCCGCCGCCGCCCGCCTGAGAAGGCTCAATGAAGATGCGGAGATCGTCCTTTTTGAAAAGGGCGAGCATATCTCCTACGCCAATTGCGGTTTGCCCTATTATATCGGCAACACCATCGAGGAGCGCAAAAAACTGTTTGTGCAGACTCCCGTCTCTTTTGGAAACCGCTACGATGTGGATGTGCGCACCCTCAACGAGGTGACGACCATCCACCGCGACCGGAAGGTGGTGGCGGTGAAGAACTTGCACAATGGCAAGGAGTATGAGGAGCGGTACGACGTGCTGCTGCTCTCACCAGGAGCTCTGCCTGTGGTGCCGCCCGTGCCGGGCGTTGACCTGCCCAACATTTTCACCCTGCGCAATGTGGCCGACTGCGACCGCATTAAGGCGCAGGCCGTGCAGTTGCTGGAGGAACAAGCCGAAGCGGTCATCGTGGGCGGTGGCTTCATCGGCTTGGAGATGGCTGAAAACCTCCAGAAAATCGGCTATAAAGTGACCATCGTGGAGAAAGCCCCCCATATTCTGACTCCCCTTGATTGGCCGATGGCCGCCATCGTGCAGCAGCACCTCTCCGAAAAGGGAGTGCGCGTGCTTGCCGGCAATGGGTTGTCCGCATTCGAGGAGCGCGACAGCAAACTGCACGTGATTCTCGAAGACGGCACGAGTTTGCCCTGCCAACTGGCCATCCTCAGCATCGGCGTGCGTCCCAACGTGCAGCTGGCCCGCGAGGCCGGACTGGCTATCGGCGAGGCTGGCGGAATCTCCGTCAACTCTTATCTGCAAACCTCCGACGAGAGTATCTACGCCGTGGGCGACGCTATCGAGTTCCCGCATCCTGTCACGGGAAAGCCCTACTGTAACTTCCTGGCCGGTCCCGCCAACCTGCAGGCGCGTATCGTGGCGATGAATATGGTCTATCCCGAAAGCACGCCCTATATGGGCTCTGTCGCTACCGCCATCGCCAAGGTCTTCGACCTTACCGCCGCCAGCACGGGCCTTTCCGAGGCTGCCCTGCAGAGAGCCGGCATCTCTTTCCAAACCGTCATTGTGCACCCCGCCGCACACGCCACCTACTACCCCGGCGGCAGCCCGATGTCACTGAAACTCAACTTCTCCCCGGAAGACGGGCAGGTGCTGGGCGCCCAGGCCGTGGGCAAGATGAACGTGGACAAGCAAATCGATACCATCTCCCTGCTGCTCAAACACAAGGGCACCATCTATGATCTCATCTACAGCGAACACGCCTACGCGCCGCCCTACGCCTCCGCGAAGAGCCCCGTGATGTTCGCCGGTATGGTGGCCGAAAACATTATGGCCCACCTGATGAACCCCATTCAAGCCGCTGATTTGGACCAGCTTATTGATAGCGGTGAGGAGTTCCAGCTGCTCGACGTGCGCGAAATCAAGGAGTTCAAGAGCGGCACCATCCAAGGGGCCGAGAACTATCCCGTGGACGAGCTGCGCGAGTTTTTGGAAGACATTCCCCAGGACAAGAAGACCGTGGTCTTCTGCGAAGTGGGACTCAGAGGCTATGTGGCCTCCCGCATCCTGATGCAGTCCGGCTTTGAGAATGTCTATAACCTCATCGGCGGTATGCGTACCTACCGACTGGTGGGCAAACACAATGTAAAACCCCAATAAAGTTGCTATGATTCTGCTTACCAAGCATTTTGATTTTGAGATGGCGCACGCCTTGATGGGCTATCCTGGCAAATGCCGCAACATCCACGGCCACTCCTACAAGATGGAGGTCACCGTGACGGGTGAAATGCAACCTGACACGGGGATGGTGATGGATTTCAAAGCACTGAAAGACCTTGTCAACGATATTATAGTCAACAAATTAGACCACGCGCTGGTACTCTCCGACCAGGTGGACCCCACCCTGATTGAAACCCTGCGCGCCCATTACGACAAGATTGTGCTTTTCCCCTTTCAACCCTCCACCGAGAATATGCTGGCCCATTTTGCCACCCTCTTGCGGCCCCAGTTGCCCTCCAACGTGCGGCTCTATTCCATCCGTCTCCACGAGACCGACACCTCCTTCGCCGAGTGGCGCGAGGAATGAAACAATCAAAGATTAATTTTTATAAAACCTTATATATGAATCCTTTATTCGAAAAATCCGTTTATCAAAACCGTCGTGAAAAACTCACCCAGCTGGTGGGTCACGGCATTGCTGTTTTCTTGGGCAACCACGAAGCCCCGATGAATTATCCTGACAACACCTATAACTTCCGCCAGGACAGTGATTTCCTTTATTTCTTCGGACTCTCTGCCGCAGATCTGGCCGCCGTCATCGATTTTGACGCGCACCAATCCATCATCTTCGGCAACGATTTCACTATAGATGACATCATCTGGATGGGCGACCAGCCCACCATCGCCTCCCTTGCCGCTCAGGTGGGCGTTACGGAGACTCGTCCGCTTGCCCAGCTGGAGCCGATGATTCGCGAGGCCCAGCAAAAAGGCCGCAAGGTGCACTTCATCCCGCAGTATCGTGGCGACAACCAGATTTGGCTCTCCAATATGACGGGCATCAACGTCAACAACATTCGCGAGGCGGCTTCCGTGGAGCTTATCAAGGGCATTGTGGAGCTGCGTTCCGCCAAGGAGGCTTGCGAGATTGAAGAGATGGAAAAAGCTTGCGAGATTGGTGTGAAGATGCACACCGCGGTGATGCGCCGCTGTGTGGAAGGCGCCTCCGAGCACGAACTCGCCGGCCTTGCCGAGGGCATTGCCCTCTCCTACGGCAATGGCATCTCCTTCCCCGTCATCCTGTCGCAGCACGGCGAAACTTTGCACAACCATATCCACAACGGCATCCTGCAAAAGGGCAATATGCTGTTGATGGACGCCGGCGCCGAAGGACTGATGAACTACTGTTCCGACTATACCCGCACGCTGCCTGTGAACGGCCGCTTCACCACCAAGCAGCAGGAGATTTACGAGATTGTGCTCAAAGCCAACCTCGACGCCATTGACGCCGCCCACCCGGGAATGTACAACAAGGAGCTGCACCGCCTCTCCTGCGAGGTGATTGCCCAAGGCCTCAAGGATCTTGGCCTGATGAAGGGCGATGTGAAGGAGGCTGTTGAGGTCGGCGCCCACGCCCTCTTTATGGTTCACGGCCTGGGCCACCAAATCGGTCTCGACGTGCACGATATGGAAGGTCTTGGACAGATTTACGTCGGCTACGACGACACCGTGCGCCCCAGCAACATCTTCGGCTGGGCCTCCCTGCGTATGGCCCGCGAACTGCGCCCCGGTTTTGTGGTCTCCATCGAGCCCGGCATCTACTTCATTCCCCATCTCATCGACATCTGGAAAAAAGAGAACAAGTTCCCGGAATTCATCAACTACGATGTGGTGGAGAAGTACCGCGACTTTGGCGGCATCCGCATAGAAGACGACCTGCTCATCACCGAAACCGGCCACAAGGTCCTCGGACCGCACTTGCCCAAGGGCGTGGAAGAGTTGGCCGATATCATCGGCAAGTAGAGACGGGGCGCGCCCCGTCTCAATAATGGTAGAGACAGGATCCTGGCGCATCTCAAAATTAGTAGAGACGGGGCGCGCCCCGTCTCTACAACACAAAAACCAATATGAAAAACGCCATCGTTTCGGTTATCAACGACTTGGTCACTGACCAGCGCGTACACAAGAACTGTATGGCCCTGCAGAAGTCAGGCTATACGGTTCTGTTGGTGGGTCGCAGGCAGCGCAAAAGTCCTCCGATGGAGGAGCGTCCCTACCGTACGCACAGGATGAAGCTGCTCTTCGAGAAGGGTCCCCTTTTCTATGCGGAGTATAACATCCGTCTCTTCTTTTTCCTGCTGTTCCATCGTGCCGATATGCTCTTTTCCAACGATATAGACACGGTGTTGCCCAACTGGTTCGTCTCCCGACTGAAGCGTTGCAAGATGATTTTGGACAGTCACGAGTACTTCACGGAGACCCCCGAGCTGGTAAACCGTCCCCAGGTGCAGCGGGTGTGGAAGCGCATTGAAGAGTTTGCCGTGCCACGTCTGGGACGGCTCATCACGGTGAACGAGTCCATTGCCGAGCTGTTCCGCGACAAGTATGGCGTGCAAGTGGCAGTGGTGCGCAACATCCCAGCGCGCCGGGCCCTCCCGCCGGCGGGCGACCGCGCGCAGTTGGGACTGCCAACCGACAAGCATCTTCTCGTGCTGCAGGGGTCGGGCATCAACATACAGCGCGGCGCGGAGGAACTGGTGCAGGCGATGGCCCTGCTCGACGACTGCCACCTGATGATCATCGGCGGGGGGGACGGGCTCCCCATCCTCAAGGAGATGGTGCAGACATTGCACATCCCCGACCGGGTGACCTTCCTGCCCCGGATGCCGTACGCCCAGATGATGGCGCACACTCAGCTGGCCGAGGTGGGCTTCACCCTCGACAAGGACACCAATCTCAACTATCGTTTCAGCCTCCCCAACAAACTGTTCGACTATATCCAGGCGGGCGTGCCCATCGTGGCCTCCCATCTGGTGGAGATAGAAAAGATTATCCGTCAGTACGACCTCGGGCTTTTCATAGACGAGCATACTCCCGAATGCATTGCCCGCACTGTGCGGGAGGCCCTCGCCGACGAGGGGCGCCGCCGGCAATGGAAGGAGAATCTGAAACAGGCCGCCGCCGAGCTTTGTTGGGAAAATGAAGAACAGAACCTGCTGGATTTTATACAGGAAAAATGAGCGAACAACATCTGCATATAGTCTCTTTCGACGTGCCTTGGCCCGCCAACTATGGTGGCGTTATCGACGTGTTTCATCGCGCCCGCACCCTCACGGAGATGGGTGTGAAGGTGCATCTGCACTGTTTTGAGTATGGGCGCGGCGAGCAGGAGACCTTGAACTTTTGCCACGAGGTGCACTATTACAAGCGCGACACCTCACTGTGGCGGCAGTTCAGCCGCAGACCCTATATTGTAGCCTCCCGCTATTCGGAACAGCTTGTAAAAGATTTGCTTAAAGACGATTACCCTGTCTTGTGCGAGGGCCTCCACACGGCAGCCTTGCTGGAGGAGGAGCGGCTGCGCGGGCGGGCCATCTATGTGCGGATGCACAATGTGGAGCACGACTATTATCGGCTGCTGGGACAGGCGGAGAGGAGCTGGTGGAAACGGTTGTATTTCTATTCGGAAGCCCGCAAGTTGGAGCGCTATGAGAAGATTTTGTCCCGCGCCACCGGTATTTTCGCCGTCACCGAGAAGGATGCGGCCAGTCTGTCGGCGCGCTATGCCAATGTCATCCTGATGCCCAGCTCCTGTGCCAATGACGAGGTCACCGCATTGCCCGGCACGGGCGAATATGTGCTCTATCACGGCAATCTTTCAGTGAGGGAAAATGAAGAGGCTGCTATGTGGCTCTTGGACAACGTGTTCTGTCGACTTGCAGTGCCGTGCATCATCGCAGGGCTGCGCCCGTCAGAGAAATTGGCCAAGCGTGTGGCTGCCCTCCCCAATGTGACCCTTCGGGCCGATTTGCCCGACAAAGAGATGCGGGAGCTGATTCGCCAAGCGCAGGTCAACGTGTTGGTGACCCATCAGCCTACTGGATTGAAACTCAAACTGTTGAACGCACTCTATCAGGGACGGCACTGTGTGGTGAATGAGGAGATGGTGGCGGGCACCCCACTGGGCTCCTTATGCACGGTGGCGGACGACGGTCCCTCTTTGGCTTCTGCCATCGAGCACCTTTGGTCCAACCCCTTCACGGAAGAGGAGTTACAGCGTCGCCAACAGGCAATGTCGGCACTTTACGACACCAAAGCGAACGCCCGCCTGCTAATTCGGACCGTGTTCCCGTATTGGAATCGGTAAGGGCGGTTTGCGATTTGCGATTTGCGATTTACGAAAAGTCGTAAGTCGTAAGTCGTAAATCGTAAATCGCACCTCGTACTTCTATGCTCCAAAAAAACGTTCGTGTGCTGCCTTTTCAAGTGCCTCGCGGGCAGCGGGGTGCGCGATGGAGGTGAGCAGGCGCGCCCGCTCCTGCATAGGACGACCGAACAGATTTACAGCACCGTACTCGGTGACCACCCAGTGCACCACCGTGCGCGGGGTCACCACGCCCGCCCCTTCAGCCAGGGTCGGCACAATCTTGCTCACACCCTTGGCGGTGGCGGCAGGCATCGCGATGATGGGGATGCCTCCCTCGCTGGCCACGGCACCCAGCATAAAGTCGAGCTGCCCGCCCGAGCCGCTGAAATGGCGCGTACCGATTGAGTCGGCGCACACTTGGCCCGTCAGGTCGATCTGGATGGCCGAGTTGAGCGCCACCACCTTGGGGTTCTGCGCGATGATAGCCGGCGCGTTGGTATAGGCCACATCCTGCATCAGCACATCAGGATTGCAGTGCACAAAATCATAGAGTTTTTGGGTACCCTTCAAGAAAGTGGCCACGTGCTTGCCCCGGTCGATACGCTTGCAACTGCCGTCAATGACGCCCTGCTCAATCAAGGGCAGCACCCCGTCGGAGAACATCTCCGAGTGGATGCCCAGATGCCGGTGGTCGCCCAACTGGGCCAGCACCGCGTTGGGGATGTTGCCAATGCCGATTTGCAAGGTGGCCTCGTCAGGGATGAGCGCGGCCACACGCTTGCCAATGGCCACATCTTGCTCGCTCAACGGGGGAAACTCAGCCTCCAGCAGGGGCACATCGTGCCGCACCAGGGCCGTGATGGACGACAACGGGATACGCGCGTCCCCGTAACAGAAAGGCATATAGCGATTTACCTGCGCAATCACATAGCGGGCCTGCTCAATGGCCGCCAGGGTACAGTCCACCGAAGTGCCCAGCGACACATAGCCCTCCTCGTCGGGCTCGCTCACCATCAGCAGCACGCCATCCACACGTTGTATGCCCTCCCGGATGATGCGGGCCGTGTCGGAAAGCGAGCAGGGAATGTAGTCTGCCCTACCCTCCTGCGTGGCCTTGCGCACATTACCGCCCACAAAGAAGGAGTCGAGATGGAAATGGCCGGCATATTGCGGCAGCACATAGTCGGCATAGCCCTCCGTGTAGAGGTGGGTGATGTGCACGTCGTGCAACTCGGGGGCACGGGCCACCAAGGCACGGATGAGATGCTCGGGAGCTGCGGCCACACAAGGCCAATGCAGGCGGTCACCTGACTGCACCCACTGGAGTGCCTGCTCTGCCGTGACCGTCTGGGGGATTTTGTGGTTATCCATAAGAAAAGCTATTGCTGGGGTTGGTCCTTCTCTTTCTGCTTCTGCCAGCGCTCGCGGGCGTAGGCCTGCATATCGGGCGCCACATCGTTCTCATCTACTATCTCTGAGCCCAACAGCGTCTCAATGACATCCTCCAGAGAGAGAATGCCTTCAAAACAGCCGTATTCATCGATAATGCAGCAGATCTGCTCGTTTTTGGTAAGCATCGTGTCCCAAATCTCGCCTAAGGGCGTGTCCTCATTGAAGAGCTCTATGTCGCGGCGGATGCTGCCGAGTGTCCGGTCGAACTTGTCCTCGGCAAGCAGCTGCAAAGCGTCCATACGGAGGATGTAACCGGTGATGTACTCGTCATTGTCGGCATAGACAGGGATACGGCTATGATGGCGGAAATGCTTGTCGCGGTAGAAGGCGTTGACGGTCATCGACTCGGGGGCGATGGCAGCCACCACGCGGGGGGTCATCGCCTCGGAGGCGGGAATATCGTCCATCTTGATGAGGTTCTGGATGACGGCGTTCTCGTCCTCATCGAGCACCTCCTCCTCTTCGGCCACGTTGGCCATAGCGCTCACCTCCTCACGCGACACGGAGGCCTCCTCCTTGTCGGGTGCGATGAGCTTGGAGAGCCACTCGAAGATGATGACCAGCGGGAAGAGGACCACGACGAGGAAACTGAGACAGCGGGTGGTCATACCCATCAAGTGACGCCATTGTGTGGTGCCGATGGTCTTGGGGATGATTTCGGAAAAGACAAGGATGAGGATGGTGGTGATGGCGCTGACCAGGCCGAACCACTCGCTGCCAAACAGAAGGGTGCACTGGCGACCCACACCGGCGGCACCGATGGTGTTCGCGATGGTGTTCAGCGAGAGAATGGCCGCAATAGGACGGCTCGACTCCTGCTTGAACTGCTTGAACTTGGTAGCAGGCTTGTAGCCCTCCTCCTCACGCATCGTGATATAAGACAAGGGCGTGGACATCAGCGTGGCCTCTAGTATGGAACAGAGGAACGAGATGGACATTGCCCCTACCAAAAAGACGATTAAAAGACCCATTTATGCTTTTTATATGGTTAACAGTTTTCAGGCTGCAAAATTACATAAAATAATTGTATTTTTGCCCTGCTTTACAAATTAAGATTTTAATCTATAATAAATTATATATCAATATGATAAAGAAAACTCTGCTTTGCATTTTGTGTGCATTTCTCCTCATCCCCGTATTCGGGCAACACAAATCCGGCCTCCATTACGAAAATATGGACCCGTCGGTGAAACCAGGCGACGACTTTTTCCAATATGCCACCGGCAATTGGGTGAAAAACAACCCTCAGCCGCCCATCTACCCTATGTGGGGCTCCTTCACCAAGCTGGATGACGACAACACCAAGGCCGTGGCCGGCATTATCCAGGACATTTCCAAGCGGCGCAACAAGCCCGGCACCGTGGAGCAGAAAATCGGAGACCTCTACAAGTTGGCGATGGACAGCATCCGCCTCAATCGCGAAGCGGCTCAGCCTGTGCTGAATGAAATCAACCGCATCAAGGCCATCCAAACCCGCGACGAGTTGTTCAAATACCTCACCCGCGAGCACGACAACCTGCTCTGGTCGCTCTATATCGGCGTGGACGACAAGAACGCCACCCAGCACATCGTCTCCATCAACCAGGGCGGTCTCTCGATGGGCAACCGCGACTACTATGTCTCCAAAGACCCCGAAATCGCCAAGATCCGCAAGGCGGCCATCGAGCATTATGAGAACCTCTTCAAACTGTGCGGCTATTCCGCCAAGCAGGCCAAGAAGAATGTGAAGACCATCTGGGCTATGGAGACCAAGCTCGCCAAGGCCAGCTACTCCATCGAGCAGATGCGCGACCCTGAGGCCAACTACCACAAGATGAGCGTGGCTGAGCTGAGCAAACAATGCAAAGGCTTCAACTGGGCTTCCTATCTCCGCGACTACGGTTACGACAAGACTACTGAGGTTTTGGTTGGCCAACCCGAGCCCGTGGCCCTCGCCTGCGAGATGATGATGACGGAAAAACTGGAGAACCTCAAAACCCTCTACATCTTCCGCGCTATCAAGGGTGCTGCCCCCTACCTTTCCGATGACTTCGTTGCTGAGAACTTCGCTTTCAGACAGAAAATCTCCGGCGCCAAGGAGATGACTCCCCGCTGGCAACGCTCTGTCGATCTGGTCAGCAGCCTGCTCAACGACGCCGTGGGCCAGATGTACGTCAAGAAATACTTCCCTCCCGAAGCGAAGAAAAGAATGCTGGAACTGGTCAGAAACCTCCAAGTCGCCCTCGGCGAGCGCATCAAGTCACAAGAATGGATGAGCGATGACACCAAGAAGGTGGCCCTCGAGAAACTGGAAGCCTTCTATGTCAAGATTGGCTACCCCGACAAGTGGGATGATCTCTCCAAACTGGTCATCGACCCCAAAAAATCGCTTTACGAGAATGTGGTGGAGGCCGGCCGCTTCTACTTTGAACTCGACAAGCAGAAGAACTACAACAAGCCCGTCGATCGCGACGAGTGGCAAATGCCCGCCCAGATGGTGAACGCCTATTACAACCCCACCACCAACGAGATCTGCTTCCCCGCCGGCATCCTGCAACCCCCGTTCTTTGACATTGCCGCCGACGATGCCACCAACTACGGCGCCATCGGCGTGGTCATCGGCCACGAAATGACGCACGGCTTCGACGACCAGGGCAGCCAGTACGACAAGGACGGCAACCTGAAGAACTGGTGGGCCGAGTCGGACCTCGCGGCTTTCAAGTTGGCCACCGAGCAGATGGCCGTCTATTTCGACTCCCTGTGGGTGATTCCCGGCCAGTTGCGCAGCAACGGGCACCAGTGCTTGGGCGAGAACATCGCCGACCACGGCGGGCTCAACATCGCCTACGACGCCCTTCAGATGGCAATGGACAAGCACGGTCGCCTGCCCGACGAGAAGGGTTTTACGCCTGAGCAGCGCTTCTTCCTCTCCTTCGCCAACGTGTGGGCCGGCACCGCCTCCGACGAGATCCTGCGCTACCTCACCATCAACGATGTCCATTCGGCCAGCCATCTCCGCGTGAACGGCGGCCTGTCGCAATGCGAATACTGGTACAAGGCCTTCGACATCAAACCCGACCACAAACTCTACGTGGAGCCCAAGAAAAGGGTGAATATCTGGTAAGGTCTTTATTATTAAGATATTAAATCATTAAACATTAAGTTATGAAAGGGGGTGGAATACAATCCCTTTCATTTTTTTGCATTTTTCTCTTGCATAATTGAAATAATTTTTGTTACTTTGCGGCGTAAAGTACTTTTTAATTGATATGAATAAAAACGACGTATTGGAAAACCTTCGGGAGATTAAGCAGATGATGGAGAAATCGTCTCGTTTCCAGGCTATTAGCGGTATATCCATCATCATTGTCGGGGTCTATGCCTGCATCGCCTCCTTGGCGGCCTACTACCTGCTGGGTGGCGCCGACTGGCTGCCTTTTCTCCCCAAAAACGACCATATCCTCCATCTGAACACCCCCGCCCGCATCCGCTGGGCCGTCATTTTGGCCGCAGGCCTGTTCCTGCTCTCCGCCCTCACCGTCACCGCAATGGCCTACACCAAGGCCCAACGCCATCAACTCCGGTTCGCGGCCGACAAACGTATGTTCCAGATGGCCTTCAACTTCCTGCTCCCCCTCGGCGTGGGCGCCCTCTTCTGCATCGCCCTCCTTACCCAAGGACACTACGGCCTTACCTCTTCCGTGATGCTGCTCTTCTACGGCCTCGCCCTCGTCAACTGCCAGCACTACACCTACCCCGCCCTCCGCTTCCTCGGCTACGGCGAAATCCTCCTCGGCATCATCGACTGCTTCTCCATCCACCACGCCCTCCTCTTCTGGTTTCTCGGCTTCGGCATCTTCCATATCCTCTTCGGCATCCTCTATTCCCTCAAATACGACAGAATAAAGTAATGGACCAACTCAACGGATTCAACAAGGCCTTTGAAAGCAAAGCGCGCCTCGGCATTATGTCCATCCTGATGGCTAACGAGTCGGCCGACTTCACCACCCTGAAGTCGCTGCTCGGCCTGACCGACGGCAACCTCGCCGGCCATACCCGCAACCTGGAGGAACTGGGCTATATCCGCTCTGAAAAAAGATTCATCGGACGCAAGCCCAATACCACCTTCGCCGTCACCGAAACCGGCCGCGACGCCTTCGCCGCCCATATCGCCGCCCTCGAATCCTTCCTCAAAAACAATTGCTGACCTATTTTTTTTGCCCTATATGCTTTATAAAACAAAGTACTTTATTTATATACAAACAACTTTATCACAAACCTTTTAAAACCACATTATTATGGAAATAATCGACTCAAGACCCGCAATGAGTGAAAACAAGCGTCTCAGCTTGAAGCTTTTGATCATCGTCGGCATCAGCGTGCTGCTACTCATCCCGCAGTTTCTCATTATGAACCTTGTCTCGGAACGGCAGAGCACCCGCAACGAGGCCAAGACCGAGCTGGCCAAAAGCTGGGGTATGGACCAGCACATCGGCGGCCCGGCTGTGGTCATTCCCGGCAATAAAGAGGTAGAGACGCTTTATCTCTTCCCCGAAACGCTGGAGGCGACCGGCAACATCCAGTCGCAGACCCTCAAGCGCGGCATCTTCGACTTCAGCGTCTATAACGCGCCCATCAAGATTTCGGGCACCTTCAAGTGTCCCAAGGATTTGCGCACCAGAGAATTGTCGCAAAATGCCCACCAAAAGAGTTTCCTGCTCATCGGATTGGGTGACTTGCGGGGGCTTTCGGAAAACGTGACGGTTGCGCTGAACGGCGTGGTGAGTGAGGTGGAACCCGCCTCCTCGTTATCCGATGCACCTTCCAACAGCGGACTGGTGTGTGCTTTCGACCTCGACAACCTGCTGAACGGCGACACGGTGTCCTTTGAAATCACCCTCCCCATCAAAGGCATCGACGCGCTCTATCTGGCACCGGTGGGCAACTCCAACTCCATCACCCTCACCTCCGACTGGGGCGACCCGAGTTTCCAAGGGAACTTCCTGCCCTCCCACCGCGAAGTCAGCGACAATGGGTTCAAAGCCACCTGGAAGGTGATGGCCCTCAACCGCGAATACGGTCAGATTGCGACGGGTACCTCCTACTGGGGGTCACTGATGTCGGGCTCCGAACTGGGCGTCAAACTCTGCATCCCGGTGGATCAGTACCAGCAGACCACCCGCACGGTGAAATACGCCATACTCATCATCGTGCTCACCTTCGCCGTGGTTTTCTTTGTGGAAATCCGCCGCAAAGTCAACATCCACATCGTGCAGTACATCCTCATCGGCATTGCCTTACTGCTGTTCTACACGTTGTTGCTCTCCTTCTCGGAGCACCTTTCGTTCTTCATCTCATACCTCATCGCCGCCCTGATGACCATCGGACTCATCACGACATTTATGGCCGCCATCTTGAAAGACAAGAAAACGGCCTTGGTGGTCGGCGGGCTGCTGACCTTGCTCTATATCTTCATTTTCGTATTGCTGCAACTGGAAAGCTACGCGCTTTTGGCCGGCAGTCTGGGACTCTTTGTCATACTCGCGGTCACGATGTACGCCACCGTGAAGCTGCGGAAAAGCAAAGATTAATATAAGAGACCCAGCTCCATCTTGGCCGCGTCGGTCATTTTGTCCATATCCCAGGGTGGGTCAAAGGTGACTTCCACCTCCACGTTGCCCACACTGGGAATGGCGGCCACGCGGGTACGCACCTCCAACGGCAGCGATTCGGCCACCGGACAGTTGGGCGCCGTGAGCGTCATCAGGATGTACACGTCATTGTTGGGTTTTACCTCCAACTGGTATATGAAACCCAGCTCCCAGATATTGACCGGGATCTCAGGGTCGTAAATATCGTTCAAAACGTCAATTACCTGTTGTTTGATCATAACTTTTTCAGAAATGGTTGACTCGTTATCGTTCGTATCAAGGAATTAGTTGAGGGCCTTTTCTCTCAAGGAGGTGAAACCGTCGCCCAACGTCTCGGAGGCGTCGAGGATGGAAACAAAGGCCTTCGGGTCGATCGCGTGTACAAAATGCACCAGTATGGGCAGCTGCTTGCGCGAAATGGAGGTGAAGATGATCTTCTTCTCATCGTTGTTGTACATTCCCTCCCCGTGGATGTAGGTGCCGCCGCGGTCGAGCTCGTCGAAAATGTGCTGGCGTATCTCTTCGTAATGATCGGAGACAATGAGCACCACCTTGTTGGAGTGGAAACCCGCAATCACCTTGTCCATCACAATGCCAGTGACATAGATGATGAGCCAGGAGTAGAGGGGAATGGTCCAGTCCTTGAACGCGGCGAGGGCGGCGAGCACGATGGTGGAATCCACGATGATGAGGAGCGTGCCCAGCGGGATGTGCTTGAGATACTTGCCGATAATCATCGCGATGATGTCACTGCCGCCGGAGGTGGCGCGGGTCTTGAAGATCAGGCCCAGTCCGACGCCGATGATGACACCGCCGCAGAGCGCCACGATGAAGTTGGCCGCGGGGTCAGGCGTCATCGGATCTCCCGGCAGGGCAATGAGCGGCGCATAGCCGTAGATCTTCTCCCACAGGGAGATGAACGCCGGCAGGGTGATCACCCCCACGATGGTCTTGGCCCCGAACTTGGGACCCAGCCAGATCGTGCCGATAATCAACAGGGGTATGTCCAGGCAGATACCCGACAAACCGATGGGGAAGTTGAACAGGTGGTGCAAAATGATGGCAATGCCATACACGCCACCCGGCGCCAGCTTCAACGGTGACACGAAAATCACATATCCGATGGACATAATGAAGGTTCCCAAGACTATCAGCGAATAGGTCTTGAGAAACTCTTTCCAATCGACATTCTTTAAATCTATTTTCTTTGACGAACTCATATTATCTGCTTACAACTCTGTTTAACCTTTCGGAAATATTTTTCCTACATTGATTCAAAAGACTGATATTCCGTATGATATTGTTGACATCCTCCTCCTCGTACTCCTCTCTCTTCAACTCCTTGTTCAAAAATTCAATTTGGTTCTCCACAATTCGCAGTTTCAGCGAAAGCAGGGTGCTTTCCACCTCCTGCTGTAAACTTTGGATGTTGTTGCTGGCGTACCGGGTGTACATATCGTACTTCTTTTCCCACAATTCGCTGTACTCATAGTCATCCCATTCCAGATTATCGAGCACAAACTGGCTCTCCTCCTTGTCCTCGCTATAGACAAACGAGCGCTGAAGGTCTCCAAAATCCTTCAGAATCTCTGCCTTTTCCGCATAATGGTCATAAATCTTGCGCAACAGCGGGTTCTGCAGGACGAGACCGTCATTGTACAGCTCGTCATAGATGTATTGGTCCACGCGTTTGGGGGCCACACCATCCTCGGCGTTCGGGTCCTTGACCACAATCTCGTAAAAACCGTATTTGAGCAGTAAAATCAGGAGATTCTTTTCAGCTTCATAGAGAAGATCGACTTGGGGCTTCAGTTGCTCTGTCTGCTGCTGTTCGCGAATCTGCACCTCCTGCAACGGAGTGACCTCCTCGGCGGGGGCTTGCTCCCCCTTCTTGCGGTCGGACTTGTTCTTCCACAGGATGGAGCGGAGCTTGCTGCCCAACGACGCCTCCGGAATCTCAAACAGGCGGGCGCACTCTTTAATGTAAAAAGATTGGACAATGTTGTCCTGTATCTTCGCGATGCTTTGGAGGATATTGTTCACCACCTCGGCACGTTTGAGAGGATCTTTGCCAGCCTCCTCGAGCAGAATCTGCACCTTGAAGAGGATGAAGTCGGTGGTGTTCTGTGTCAGGTACTCCTGGAGTTCGCTGTCGCGGTGTTTCTTGGCAAACGAGTCGGGGTCCTCGCCGTCGGGCAGCAGGCACACGCGCACGTTCATCCCCTTTTCGAGCAGCATATCGATGCCACGCAGGGAGGCCTTGATGCCGGCGGCGTCGCCGTCGTAAAGCACCGTGATGTTCTTGGTCAGCGAGTAGAGCAACTTCACCTGGCCGTCGGTCAGGGAGGTGCCCGAAGAGGCCACCACGTTCTCCACACCCGACTCGAACATCGAGATCACGTCGGTGTAGCCCTCCACCAGGAAGACATTGTCCATCTGGCGGATGGCCTTCTTGGCCAGATAGAGATCGTAAAGGGTGTCGCTCTTGTGGTAGATTTCGTTCTCCGGGGAGTTGAAATACTTGGCGATTTTCTCGTCCTTTTTGAGAATACGGCCGCCGAAGCCGATGACCTTGCCCACCGTGTTGTGGATGGGGAAGATGACACGCCCGCGGTAGAAGTCATACAGTTTGCCCTTGTCGCTCTTCTTGGAGAGACCCAATTTCAACAAAAATTCCTCCTTATAACCCTGTTTGAGGGCCGTTTGGGTAAACGAGTCCCAACCGCCGGGACAGTAGCCGAGGTGGAACTTGTCAAGCGTGGCCTCCTTGAAGCCGCGTTCCTTGAAATAGGTGAGTCCGAGCATCTTGCCCTCGTCACTGTTGCGCAACTGTTCCATAAAGTACTTCTCGGCAAACTCGTTGACGATGAAGAGGCTTTCGCGCTCGCTGCGCAACTCCTTCTCCTGCGGGGTTTCGGGCCGGTCGTACTCAATAGTGATGTTGTACTTCTTGGCCAGGTACTCCAGCGCTTCAGGATAGGTCATCTTGGCGTGCTCCATCAGGAAATGGATGGCGTTGCCCTTGGCGTCGCACACGAAGCACTTGTAGATGCCGAGGCGTGGGGTGACGTGCAGCGAAGGGTTCTTGTCGTTGTGGAACGGACACACGCCCACAAAACTCGACCCCTGCCGTTTCAGGGTGACGAAGTCGCCCACCACATCCTCAATCTTGGTGGCAAACTGAATTTCCTCTATGGTCCTCTTTGAAATCATTATTCCTCTCCGTCATAATCCTTGGAGGCACCGCCTTTGCCGGAATAGACCTTGAACTTCTTGAAAATCTTCTTGTTATGCATAATCTCGACCGCCTGTTGGAAGGTGTCGTCGGTTTCGAGGAAAATGCGGTAGGCCTCGCCATAGCCGTACACACCACGGGCAATTTCAAAGCGCAGATAGTCCTTGATGAACTCGTCGGCGTGAGCCTCGTTGCGCAGGCGCATCGCTTCAGCGTAGTTTTTAGTGACATAATGGGTAAACATCGTGTCCAGCGTGTAGGTGTTGATCTGATTTGCCGAGGTGAACAGGGAGTCCAGCTTGTCCTTGTTGGCTTTGAGGAACGCGTCGGCGTAGTTGGAGAACTTGAAGGCGGCGCTGTCGCTCACCCCCTCTTTCTTGGCAAAGGCCTTGAACTCTTTGTAAAAGTCATCGGTGATCTTGTAGTTTTTCTCAAAATCCTCGAAGGTCGGATACTGTTTCTTGAGATTGTCGCGCTCCCCATCCAGGTAGTCCATCACAAAATTGCCAAAGACGCCTTTGCGGACGATTTCGTTGTAGAGGGTGGAATATTTGGTGGTGTCAAGCGGGATGAAGATGTCGGGCATAATGCCGCCGCCGCCATACACCACACGGCCGTGCGGGGTTCTGTACTTGAGGGAGTCGGGGAACTTGATCTTGTCGGCCGTGTAGAGCTCGCCATTGTTGGCACGCGTCTGCAAGTCCTTGTAGTAGGCGTCCAGACCATCATTGTAGGGCTTTTGGATACAACGGCCCGTGGGGGTGTAGTAGTGGGAGATGGTAAGACGCACCTCCGACTGGTCCACCAGACGCAGCGGTTTCTGCACCAACCCCTTGCCGAACGTGCGGCGACCGACGACCAGACCACGGTCCCAGTCCTGGATGCAGCCGGAGGTGATCTCAGACGCGGAGGCGGAATTCTCGTCCACCAGCACAATCAGCTTGCCCTCCTCGAAGAGGCCGTCCTTGCCCGAATAGAACTTCTCGCCCGTATTGCGGAAGTTGTCGGTATAGACAATCATCTTCTTGCCGCTGATGAACTGGTCGCAGATCTCGAATGCCACGTTGAGGTAGCCGCCGCCGTTGCCGCGCAGGTCGAGAATCAAATCCTGCATCCCTCTGGCCTTCAGCTTTCTGAGGGCGTCGGTCAATTCCTTGGTGGAGGTGGCGGCGAAGCGCTCGAGCTTGATATAGCCGGTGGTTTCATCCACCATGAAGGAGACATTGATGCTGTACATCGGGATGGCGCCGCGCGTGATGGTGAAGTCGATGAGTTCGGGGTTGCGCCCGCGCTTGACGGAGACCTTCACCTTGGATCCCTTGGCCCCGCGCAGATGCTTGCGCACCCAGTCGTTGGTAATCTTGTCGCCCACGGCCAGCGTGTCATCCACCTTCACAATCTTGTCGCCCGCCAGCAGGCCCACCTTCTCGGACGGTCCGTTGATGATGACCTCAATGACGTTGATGGTGTCCTTGATCAGCTGGAAGGTCACACCGATGCCGTCGAACGAGCCCTGCAGGGGCTCGGTCATCGCCTGCACATCCTTTTTCTGGATATAGGCGGTGTGCGGGTCCAGTTCCTTCAGCATCGCCGAGATGGCCTTGTCCACCATCGGGTCGAAATCGACGGTGTCCACATACATCTGGTTGATGGAGTTGATGACTTGGTCCATCTTGGTGCGGCAGGTCTGGTAGTTCTTGTTCTGCGCCCAAAGGTTGGACATTGGCAACAAACTTATAGTCAGTATAATAAAAGCAATTTTTTTCATTATATCTTGATTCTTTTAAAGGGTTGCAAAGATACAAAAAAACGGAACACGGAAAATTGTACATTGTGGCTTCGCAACCATCAAGCTTGATTTCTCTCTGGCCTTTGCCGTTTATGTAGATGGTTACCCTGTGGGTGTTGCTCTTTGCCATAAACCTGTATTTATGGCAAATATGTTTCTAACGTTCGTCACGAGATGGAGAAAAGTAACGAAAACTTGTATGCAAATCATTTATCGAGCCTAACAATTCCATAGCCGAGAGGCAATAATACAAGAAACACATTCATTTGATTTTAAGAGGTCTTTTGAATATTTTATCTTGCCAAAATATAAATTTAGAGCCTTTTCTTCGCAACTTGTAATCAGTGTACTTTATTCTTGTCAAAAAAGCATAATCCAAAGAAGGAACATAAAATGACAACACGTTATCTGTATGGTTTTCAAGTTTATACATCAAAATACGGCTTGGACACGACTGAATGATAATTGTATCGTTATGATCAGTTTTCCAATGTACTTTAACCATAACACTTTTCAGTTGGACATTCTGAGGTTTATTACTACTGTCGCGATAAATTTTTAACTTAGGTATTTAATTTATTGATATATA
>ERZ842401.1265-NODE-1265-length-36668-cov-11.053642_pt1 | contig 36668 bp, 26 predicted proteins | sample MGYA00521270_ERZ842401 | MGnify/ENA primary metagenome ERZ842401 (study PRJEB31892, sample SAMEA3878208) | bioreactor metagenome | biome: Moose rumen | place: Sweden | collected 2011-10 | study: EMG produced TPA metagenomics assembly of the PRJEB12797 data set...
AGTCGGTATACCAAACTCAACAGTTCGCATCCCGCAGGTAGCTGAGGATTCTTGGTCAGTTTGCGTCTTATGATGGCAACCAGATGAAATTGGCACATCTGAACAGGGTACGACTGAAATGTCGAAAACAACTTCTGCAAACCGTCAACGACTATGCCCTTGATCATATAGCCTTGCCCTGCGATATGAGACACCGCTGTCTCATAGTCGGATATGTGTTCGTGGGCGATGTGCTGCATATAAAGGAGTCTGCCGCTGCCTGACTCCAAAGCGAGCAGCACGCCGGTGTTGCGACCGAAATATGTGGCATCAAGGTGAACCACTCCTTCTCCGCTTATTGGAGGCTGTTCCCATTCAATGCTCACTCCGCTCAATCTACGCTTAACGGTTGAAGCACTCAGTTGAAGCAAGCCGGAAATCTCTTCTATGGTCTGCTTGTTGTGAAGATACAAATTCCAAATCTCGGCCGATGACACTTCATTTCGGCCTCTGAACTGATGTCCGCAATTCAAACACTTGTACAGTTGGACTCCTTTACGTTTGCCGTTTCTCTTGATGACAGGCGATTTACATGATGGGCTTTTTTTTGTTCATATCGAATGCGATTATACTCTTTTCAAATGGCGCAAAGATAGTAGTCATCGGACTTCTTCGCAACTTTCAGCCTGCAATTTGACCTATAGAGTAACGTCGGTCTATTTTCAGCCTGCAATTTGACCTATAAGCCAAAAAAATGCTGCCCGCTAAATGTTTAGCGGACAGCAAAAATAAACAAGACAACTACTAAGTTGCGAAAAACACGTCGCAACATTTATTTTGGCGTATAGGGAGAGGACTTCCCCAAACGTAGCCTATAAACTCTGTACACCTACCTCGGTGAGATAGTTGTACACCCATCCGGCCACGCCTAACAGGAGGACACCAGCTATACAAATAGCCAAGGCAGCACGTGTGTAGCCGTCGCTACGGAAAGAGGCGATAGGCTGGTCGCTCTCGGATATGTACATTGCCTTAACAATGAGCAGATAGTAGTAGAGCGAGATGATTGTGTTGACCAAGGCAATAAACACAAGAACTTTGAAACCGGCATTGAAAGCGGCCATAAAGATGAAGAACTTGGAGAAGAAGCCGGCAAACGGCGGGATACCTGCCAGAGAGAAAAGGCAAAGCGTCATCAAGAAAGCTAAGCGCGGGTTTGTCTGATAGAGGCCGTTGTAATCCTTTATGCCGAGTTTTCCGCTATTCTGCTCCACTACATTTATCACGGCGAAAGCTCCCATATTGGCGGCGAGATAGACAAGGAGGTAGAACACCATTGCCGTCATTCCCTGCGCTGTACCATCGGCGGCGGGTTCTGTGCCACCCATCACACCGAGTACCAGGTAGCCCGCCTGCGAGATAGCACTATAAGCCATAAAGCGTTTGAGGTTCGACTGACGAATGGCGAAGAGGTTGGCGAGAGTGATGCTGGCAATAATAACCCAAAAGAGGGCAATCTGCCAATCCACCTTGATGCCGCCGATGGTGAAAGCCTTAGCCAGCACAAGCAGCAACACAAAAGCGGCACTACCCTTACTCACTACGGAGAGATAACCCGTGACAACAGTGGGAGCACCCTCATAGGTGTCGGCTGTCCAGAGGTGGAAAGGTACGAGCGAGATTTTGAAGCCCATACCACCCAAGAAGAGAGACAAGCCGCAGAGCATCAGCCAAGACGGTGTGTTGGCCAAACCGATTTGGTCAAAATAGAGCGTGCCGGTGGCGGCGTAGATGAGCGATACACCATAGAGCAACAGCGCACTACTGAACAACGCTAAGAGTATATACTTCGCAGCGGCCTCTGCACTCTCGTAGCGGTACTTGTCGAAACAGACAAGCGCAGCCATCGGTAGGCTTGCAAGCTCCAGACCAATGAAGAACATCAAGAAGTGGCCGCTACCTATCATCAGATACATACCCAACAGGGTGAAGAGCGTAACAATGTAGAACTCGCCCTGCTTTACGAGGTTCTCTGGGCGGGCGAGCCACTTATGCGCCATAAGGAACGTAACGAGCGTACCGATGTTGAGCGTGGTCTTGACAATGGTGTCCATCGGGGTGTGGTGGTACATACCGCCGAGTGCTTCAAAAGAGATTTCGGCAATGGGTAGCGCGTTGAAAATGGTCATCACGCCCAGGAGTACCACAGGCAGCGGCGTATTGTAAACCCCGCCGCGACGACTGTCCTTACAGAACAACAAATCGGCCAAGAAGAGCAACAGTATTACTACAAGCAGGCTCAACTCTTCGTGCATATATAGGAATTGGGAGTAGTCCATAGGATTGTTTGGTTTTGTTGTTTGGTGGTTTAGTGGTTTGTGGTCTTTTTGTTAGCCGTAAGCGAAAAGAAACGCTATGGAGTGGTTTTCTACTAAACGACTAAACAACGCTTCAACGTTAGAAACTCAGAATATGCTCTACAATAGGCACTACGCCGCCGTTTACAAGATTTGAAACGAAGAAAGGTGCCAGACCTATGCCCGCGATACAGCATATAAGCACTACGACGGGGAAACGCTCAACAAGCGTGGCATCGGTTAGTGCGAGGTGGTGTTCGTTGGTACACTTGCCATAGAGAATCTTTCCTATCATTCGCAGGATATAGACTGCTGTAATAACGATACTGGAGCAGGCCAAGATGGTAAGTACGCGGTGGAACGTGTCGGAGTGTTGGAAAGAGCCTACGAAGATCGTCATCTCTGCCACAAAGCCACTCAGTCCCGGCAGTCCGAGGTTGCCAAGACCCGCCACTACATAGCCTACAGCAAGGAACGGCATAATACGCATCAAGCCGCTCAACTCACGAATATCACGTGTGTGTGTGCGACCATATATCATACCGATAAGAGCAAAGAAGAGGGCGGTCATCAAACCGTGGGAGAGCATCTGAATGATAGCACCGGTACAAGCCGTCTCGTTAATCATCAGCAGAGCGAAAAGCACCAATCCGCAGTGGGACACGGAGCTATAGGCGTTGATGTACTTCAAGTCGGTCTGCACGCAGGCGCTGAAAGCTCCATAGACGACACTAATTCCCGTAAGTATAAGGAAAATCCATGCGAGTTGGTGGGTAGCCTCGGGCATCAGATACATAGCAATGCGGAAGCAGCCGTATCCACCGAGCTTCATCAACACACCGGCGTGGAGCATCGACACGGCAGTGGGCGCACTGGCATGGCCATCGGGCGACCAGGTGTGGAAAGGAAATAGTGCACCGAGTACGCCAAAGCCCACAAACGTCATCGGAAACCACACGAGTTGCTCTGGAAGAGCAATGGCGTGGGCGCCACCCGTCTGTGTAGCGATTTCTACTACATTCATCGTCTGCCCACCAGCACCGTAGAAGATACCGAAGATGCCACACATCAGAAACGCGGAGCCGCCCATAAGCATCAGCGTAAGTTTCATTGCGCTGTACTCTTTCTTACCCGTACCCCAAACGCCGATAAGCAGATACATCGGTATGAGTGCCACTTCGTAGAACATAAACATCGTGAACATATCCACGCTGATAAAGAAACCGAAGACACCGAGACTCAGCAACGTGAACCAAAGGAAATACTCCTTGCACATGTCCCAGCTTACGAAAGTGCCTGTAAAGACAATGACTCCCGAGAGCAAGAGCATCGCTACACTGATGCCATCAACACCGACACTATATTTAATATGTAGCGGGGCGAACCAGTCGAACGAGGCGGTGTAGAGCATCGTGGCATCGGCTCCAGCGGCACGGTCGGCAAGGAAACGCACCGTGAGATACACCGCTGCGCATAGTAACACTGTGCTACCGATAGCCATTACGGTGCGTATGGCATTCTGCCCTTTCACTAACCACAGGGCAAGAAGCATCAGCAGGGGGACAAAAACAAATATAGAAAGAAAGTTCATAGTTCTTGGAGTTATTGAGTGGTTTAGTTCAGTTGCTTGGGGTGTCTTGGCTTTCCGCCGCCCACTTCACAACGAACCAACTAAAAACTATATTATCATAATGAAGAATAGCACTACGACACCCATCAAGAAGACATAAGCATACTGCTGCAAGCGTCCGCTCTGCAAGGGACGTACGGACTCGCCGATGTAGTTGGTGCCGCTGGCCAAGCCATTGAGTACGCCATCCACAATGTGGCGGTCGAACCAAGCAATGGGCTTGGAAATAAAGGCAAAGATGATGCGATGAGTAACAAATTGATATACCTCATCGAGGTAGAATCGACGATAGGCCCACTCGTGTAAGCGTGGCAAAGCGGCTTTCATTCGCTCTGCCACAGGCTGGCTGCTGCGAGCGTAAATCCAAGTGGCCAAAGCGATACTCGCACAGGCTATGACTACACTCGTTATGGCTATCTGTGCATCAAGATGTATTTCGTAGGGCAGACCGCTGGCACTGACATAACTGCCAAAGGTACCTGGCAATGTCCAACCCATAAACACGGTGAAGAGCGTGAGCAACACAAGCGGCACGGTCATCACCAGCGGTGCCTCGCCAAAATGACCGTGGGCACGTAGTTCTTCGTGGAGGGCTTTGTTTTCCGTTCCCCAGAATATACCAAAATAGAGGCGGAACATATAGAACGCCGTCATAGCAGCTATGCCCGTCATCACCCAACCCATCACGGGGCTATACGCAAAACTGGCACTGAGGATTTCGTCCTTTGAGAAGAAGCCGCTGAACGGCGGGATACCACTGATAGCGAGTGTGGCGATAAGGAACGTAATGTGGGTCACTGGCATATACTTGCGCATACCTCCCATTGCCGACATCTCGTTGCTGTGTACGGCGTGAATAATGCAACCGGCACAGAGGAAGAGCGTGGCTTTGAACATCGCGTGAGTGAAAAGATGGTACATTGATGCCATATAGCCAAGACTACCATGATTGTCAATCACAGCCCCATCGTGTCCGGGCATACATACCCCGAGTGCCACCATCATAAAGGCAATCTGCGAAATCGTAGAAAAAGCTAATACGCGCTTGATATCACTCTGGGCACAAGCCACGGCTGCAGCATAGAAAGCGGTGAAAGCTCCTATCCAAGCAACGTAGTGGAGCGTTTCTGGCGCATATTGTATCCACAAGGGGAACATACGTGCCACCTGAAACACACCTGCTACCACCATTGTGGCGGCATGTATCAAGGCACTCACGGGTGTCGGGCCTTCCATTGCATCGGGCAACCAAATATGTAAGGGGAACATCGCGCTCTTACCGGCACCGCCAATAAACATCAAGAACAAAGCCGTGGGCAGGATGAAGCCGCCTGCGGCAATGGCTTTAGCCGTATCGGGGGCTACACCGTGGAGTGCGCCCTCGGCATATTGAAACGTCTGCGCGAAATCGAAACTAAACGAACCCGTGTAGTAACCGAAGACAAGGATGCCCACCAAGAAGCCGAGGTCGGCAAAACGAGTGACTATGAATGCCTTTTTCGACGCAGCGATGGCAGGTTTCTCCGTGAAGTAGAAACCGATAAGCAGATAAGAACACACTCCCACCAACTCCCAAAACATATACATCTGGAAGATATTGGTAGCCACAACGAGGCCAAGCATCGACATAGTGAAGAGGCTCAAAAAAGCATAATAGCGCTGGAAGCCTCGTTCGCCGTGCATATAGCCGAAGCTATAGATATGCACCATAAGCGACACGGTGCTGATAACGATGAGCATCATTACGCTAATAGGATCGAGCATAATGCCCATATCGAAGTGGAGGTCGCCCACATAGAACGGCAGCCACTCCACATTGAACGGCACAAGTGTGGCAAAACTGCCGTCTGCTCCGCGAGCCGTGAAATATGTCGCGGCGGTGTAATACGACAGCACGGCCACCGTGCCGATGCTCAACGTGCCAATAAGCCCCGCTGCGCGATGGCTAAGCCACTTGCCTAACAACCCCAGTATCAAAAACGACACTATGGGCAGGCAGAGAATAAGAAGCGTATATTGGTAGTCCATATAATATATATAAGGTTGAAAAGGATAAAAAGATGAAAAGGTTGATGGCTTGAGAATTGGACGTTATCGGAAGCAAGGATTTTGCCGACCCGTTAGGCGTTAACCCCACCAAACCTCTAACTCTTTCTATTCTCTTTTGTTTACCACTTAAGTTTTGAGAGTTTGTCGGCGGAGGTATCTTTAAGTTGCCGATAGATGTTTATCATAATCGCAATAGCCACCGCACTCTCTGCTGCCGAGATAGCAATAGAGAAAAGTGTGAAGAAATAACCCTCGTGGCCTACAGGATAAAGCATACGGTTAACAACGGCAAAATTGAGATCGGTGGCGTTGAGCATCAACTCTATGGAAAGAAGGATGGCCAACGTGCTACGGCGCGTGAAGAAACCAAACACGCCAGCAAACATCATTACTGCCGAAACAATTAGGAAATATTCTGTCTGTATCATAGTTGTTTAATTGGTTAGTGTTTTAGTTGGTTAGCGACGTACCACACGAACCACATCATACACTTTATAAACCATTATCTCTTTCGCGCAATCATTACTCCTGCCACGATGCAGGCCAAAAGCAAAAGGCTGACGGCCTCAAAAGGCAAGAGGTAACCGCCGTTGTCGGTAGAAAGCAAATGTTCTCCGAGGCGTGTCATAGTCATCACGTTCTCATCGGGAGCTGTGAGTACTTCGTGGCGTAGGTTGGCTGTGAAAAGAATAAAGCCCACCAAGCCGAAGCCGACCAAAGAGAGTACGGCACTCAAGGCAATCTTGGAACGTGTATTCTCGCTGATACGGTCTTTCGTACCACGGGTAAGCAGAATAGCAAACACATAGAGTACTATAATGCCGCCGGCATAAACCATCGTTTGCACCGCGCCGAGAAACGTATAGCCCAGGAGGAAGTACATACCCGCTGTACCGAGCAGGGCGAAAAACAGATAGGTGGCCGCACGCATTATGCTACGCGTCACCACGGTGAGTACCGAGGAGGCTACGATGATGCCTGCCAGTACTACAAACATTATATTATATGAGTCCATAGGGCGTGTTACTTAGTTTCTTCGGGTTTTACATCTTTGGGTTGCTCCGTGGCGGGTTGCTCCGTGGCAGCTTTTGCAGCGGCTTCCTTAGCGGCTTTGCGTGCCTTGGCGGCCTCTATCTTTGCCAACATTTCGGGAGAATACTGGCGGGCAGGCTTAGTGGCAGGAGTGTCATCGGATTTCTCTGCCCCCTCCGTACCTGTCTCTTTTGCGGCTTTTGCGGCTTTTGCGGCTTTTGCGGCAGCTATCTTAGCTTGCATTTCCGGAGTGAGTTGCGGTTTAGGCTTCTCGGCCACCTTAGAACCTGGGTTGTTGAGTTGCAAAATGAGTTTGCTACGGTCAAACACCGCGTTCTCAAAACTCTGGTCGAAAGTAATAGCATTGTGCGGACAAGCCAGTACGCAAAGATTGCAGAACATACAAGAGCCGAGGTTGTACTCGTGGCGCACAAGCACCTTCTTCTTCTTGCCGTCTTCCTCCACCATCTCACTCGTCACGGTAATACTATCGTTGGGGCAAGCGTTCTGACAGAGGCCACAACCCACACACTTATGCTCATTCTTTTCGTTATGAGGCATAGTGAGGCAACCGCGGAAACGGTCAAACATCACAAGTTCTTTGCGGTTCTCGGGATATTGCTGCGTAATCTTCTTTACAAATAATTCGCGCATTGTGGTCTTCAGACCTATGGCCACCGACTTAATACCGTCGGCCAGACCAGCTATGTAAGATTTATCTTTGTAATACATCGTGTACGTTAAGCGTCTGAAGGGTTAAAAATGAAGGCCAAAAGCCACTACGAGAGCCATCACTACGAGGTTTAGCATACTGATAGGCATCAGATACTTCCACTCCAACGTAAGGATATGGTCAATACGCAGGCGCGGCAAGGTCCAACGCTCCCACATGAAGAGGAACACCACAAAAAGTGCTTTTCCCACAAACCAGACGGCTCCGGGTATATAATCCATCACTTGGTTGAAGCCGTCAAGCCCGACTATATGAAGCGGTGCCCACCCACCGAGGAACACAGTGGTAGCCAGACCTGCGCTGATAAAAAGGTTCATATATTCAGCCAGATAGAAATAGCCAAAGTGCATACCGCTATACTCCGTGTGGTAGCCCGCCGTGAGTTCGCTCTCGCTCTCGGGGAGATCGAATGGGCCACGGTTGCACTCGGCATTGCCGGCTATCATATATATAAGGAATGCCACGAGCATTGGCAAATGACCGCGAAAGATATTCCACCCCTCAACATACTGCTGCTCCACGATTTCGCTTATCTGCATCGTACCCGTGAGACAAATCACGGTGAGCATCGTCAGCCCGATAGAAATTTCGTAACTGATAATCTGAGCACCGCTACGCATAGCACCTATCAAGGGATATTTGGAGTTGCTGCCCCAGCCCGCGAGCAGGATACCTACCACGCTGACGCTACTTACGGCGAGGAAGAAGAATACGCCGATATTAAAGTCCAGAATCTGCGCACCACGATTCCAAGGCAAACAAGCGATGGTTATCATTGAGGCTGTTATCACAAAGAACGGAGCCAAGTCGTGGAGGAAACGGTCGGTCTGGCGCATCTTGATGATTTCCTTCTGCAACATCTTAAACACATCGGCAAAGAGTTGCAAAAGACCCCACTTACCAACGCGGTTAGGACCGAGACGACACTGGAAGAAAGCACACACCTTGCGCTCCATATAGATGAGTACCATAGCGAAGATGGCAGCGAGAGATATGATGACCACAGCCACCAATACACTCTCTGTCAGCACCGTCGCCCACTCGGGCAAGAAACTCAATAGCAACGTGTGCAGCCAGTCGGTTACTATACTGAAGTTGAACATATAAAAATAAGAGTAAAAGTAAAAAGTGGAAAGTGTGGCAACGCTTGTAGAACATTATTGCGGCAATCGCATTGTACACGATTTACAAGCAAGAACTCTCAGCGAGTTAAACTAAACATTCGTTTCCCACTCTTCATTTTTAATTGTAATTAAAAGTTGTTTCTTATCGATCAATGTCAGGTACGATGTAGTCAAGCGTGCCGCCGATTGTCACGAGGTCTGCAATGAGGTTACCTTTGCACACCGTATTCATAGCATAGACAAGCGGCAAGCCCGTGCTTCGGTAGTGTACACGATACGGACTCTTGTCGCCACGGCTCTCCAAATAGACACCAAACTGCCCACGGCTACCCTCTACGGCACTGTAGTAAACGCCCTCGGGAACTTTAATGATGGGTTTCATCTTTTCTTGAAACGGGCCCTCGGGTATTTGATCTATGAGTTGTTCAATGATACGCAGACTTTGTTCTATCTCTTCCATACGCACCATATAGCGACTAAAGCTATCGCCTGTTTCAAAAGTGATTTCATTGAACTCTACGCGGTCGTAGGCATCATAAGGGCGTAGCTTGCGCAAATCGTTGTGCCAACCTGAAGCACGTCCCGTACCACCGGTACAGCCCAACGTGATAACTTGCTCCTTAGTAAGAATACCCACACCCTCCATACGATTACGTGCGATGACATTGCCTGTAAATAGGTCGTGGTATTCTTTCAAGCTCTTGCGCATTACGGGGATAAACTCTTTGACGCGTGTCACAAAGTTGGGGTGCAGGTCGTGCATCACACCGCCAATAGTATTATAGTTCAGAATAAGACGTCCACCGCAGGTTTCTTCTAAGATATCAAGGATTATTTCGCGGTCGCGGAAGCCATATATAAATGCAGTGGTAGCACCAAGGTCTTGGGCTAAACACGAGAAGAAAAGGATATGGGAGTCTATACGCTGAAGTTCGTCCATAATGGTACGTATCACCTTGACGCGGTCGCTCACCTCTACGCCCATAGCCTCTTCTATGACTTTACATAGGGCGTGACGGTTTTGCATAGCACCGAGGTAGTCCATACGGTCCGTTAGGGCGAGCATCTGTGGATAGGTCATACTCTCGTTCATCTTTTCTATGCCACGATGTATGTAGCCCAGCACGGGATCTACACGACGAATGGTCTCGCCTTCAATCGCCACACGAAAGTGGAGTACACCGTGGGTGGAGGGGTGTTGCGGACCGATGTTTACAACATAGTCATCGGGTTCAAACACCACATTCTCGCGCTTTATTAGCGTGCCGTCTTCGGCAAGGTCGTACTGCACGGTGGTATCGCTCAGCGGTTCGTTGTCCATCCGCAAGGGATTTTGCTCCTCGGGCTTGTCGTCTTTTCGCAGGGGATAGCCCACCCAGTCCTCACGCAGATAAATACGGCGCATATCGGGATGACCCGTGAAGATGATACCGAGAAAATCGTATGCCTCGCGTTCATAGATATTTGCAATCTCCCAAATGTCGCTCACAGTGGGTAAGGTAGGATTTTCGCGCTCGGGCGTGATGCAACGCAGATTGGTTTGCTTACCCGTTTGCGTGCTTTCCAACTGATAAACCACGCCGAAGCCTTCCTCGCCGAGGTCTAAGCCTGTGAGATGTACAAGAAAATCCATCTGCTCCTCCTGGCGTAGGCGCAACATTTCCTCGCGCAAGCGCGGAGGGGCGATGTTTGTATAGGATAAGTCCATAAAAGAATGGTTTGTATGTTTTTATAGAGAGAGAAACTTTGCCTAAAGCATCAAACAAAAGAATGTTATGCTTCTTCCTGCGAAGCAAGGATTTTTTCGCTGCGCGCTTTGTACTGTTTCTTAAAGGGGTCACGCTCCTTGCGGTTGGTTGTGCCGAAGAACTGCTCCACTTTAACCTTACGCTGCAACTGCATCATACCATAAAGGAATGATTCCGGACGTGGCGGGCAGCCGGGTACATAGACATCTACCGGAATTATCTCGTCAACGCCTTGCACCACGTGATAACTCTTACGGAACGGCCCACCGCTCACGCTACACGCACCGATGGCGATAACATATTTCGGGTCGGCCATTTGGTCGTATAGGCGTTTCAAGACGGGAGCCATCTTCTTCACTATCGTGCCACTAACGAGAATGACATCGGCGTGACGTGGAGAGTTGCGCGTCACCTCAAAGCCAAAACGAGCGATGTCGTGACGTGCGGCACACACGGCCATAAACTCTATACCGCAACAACTCGTGGCAAATGTCAGCGGCCACAACGAATGGGAACGCCCCCAGTCGAAAAGCCAATCAAGGCTACGCACGGCGATGTTCACACCGTTTTGGTTTAGTTCTTCAACGAGTTTCTCAAACGTCTCGTTGTCCTTGAACTCCTCGTAGGGAATGTTCTTAATAGCAGGTCGTTTCAACGCCATTTCAACGCTCCTTTCCTCCAGGCATAGGCTAAGCCCAGAACTAAGATGAACAAGAAAAACAACACGGCAGTGAGGCCGCCCGGACCCATCGTCCTCATCACGACAGCCCAAGGAAACAGAAACATTGTCTCCACGTCGAACATAAGGAATAGAATAGCAAACAGGTAATAGCCCACGCGAAACTGCATCCACGAGCCGCCGCGTGTGGGTATGCCACACTCATACGGCTCTTCCTTCTGCGCATTAAAACTGCGCGGAGCCAGCAGACGCGCCAACAACGTGACGATAGCCACAAAGCCTACGCCCGTCAGTACTGCCGCCACAAACAAAGTAAAGTTCATACTTGTAACGGATTAAAAAATAATCTTACTTCTTATCGCTTTATAGGGCGCGAAAATAAGGCATTTTAACAAAACCGCCAAAGTGAACGAAAGATTTTTTAACTTTTAACAAGAAAACAGGCAAGAGGAAGCACAAAACCCTAAGATACACCTTTATTAGGCATAAAAACACCAATCTGTTCAAAAGACTTAAGGTAGGTTCTATTTATTTCCACGGTTAAGTTTGACATAGATGGAGCTTTAACCTTTTGTCATCTTTATGGCTCTTTTTGCTTCCGTCTGTAAGTTTCATCGGTCGTGTAGCCCGCTACACACTCTCTTCAACAGACAGACTGAAAGAAAAAATAGCTCAGAAATCTGACAAAGCGAATTAATAGAACCCACCTTAAAAGTGCTTTGCCGAAATTTTCCGTCATTTGTAGATAAATAAGGAAAGATTGTTGTTAAAAGATGCTATCTTTGCACGCGACAAAAGGAATTACAGTATTATGGAAGACACTCAAACAACCCTTCACGAAGCACCCGCAAAGAACGGACGAACAAAAAAGAAACGTAGCGGGTGGCGCAAGTTTTTTACCTTCTTGCTTTGGTTTATTATTCTTTGCGGCCTCGGCGTGGGTGGCTGGTATGGATGGAACTACTACCAAGCGATGCAGCCCAGCGGCGATGTGGCCTATATAGACTCCTTGACACAACGTGCCGTGGCAGGCAATCTCAAGGCACAAAGTGAGCTTGCCGCCGCCTATTGGAACGGCACACGCACAGCAAAGAACGACACGCTTGCACTGCGCTGGGCACGGCGTGCGGCAGAACGCGGTAGCGGCAACGCACAATTCCTTCTCGCCAGTGCCTACGACACAGGACGCGGCATCAAAGCCGACAACGTGGAAGCCTATCAATGGTATTACGAGGCGGCTCGTCGAGGTAATGCTGTGGCACAACGAGAGGTGGGCTTACGCCTTTTTGAGGGAACGGGTACACCTCAGGACTTTGCACAAGCCGCACAGTGGCTACAGCGTGCCGCCGACAAAGGCGACACACGCGCCATCATAGCCCTCGCCCGTTGCTATCGCGAGGGAAAAGGCGTTGTACGCAACACAGCACGCGCCATTGCGCTTCTGGAGCAGGCCGAGAAAAAAAGCGACGTGTCGGCAGCGCGCGAATTAGGACACATCTATAGCGACTCTCTTGCCCACGACTCCGCAAAAGCCGTCTTTTGGTATCAGAAAGCCGCCCTACAAGGCGACGTATGGGCGCAAAACTTTGTTGGCGACTGGCGCTATAATATGGGCGAGTACCAAAAAGCCGTAGAAATGTATCACCGCGCCGCCGACAACGGAAGCACCGATGCACAGTACAGTCTGGGCTACTGCTATGAACACGGCGAGGGCGTGAAGAAGAACCTCACCACCGCCGCCACGTGGTACGAAAAATCCGCTGAGGGTGGCAATGTGAAGGCACGCTTCAACCTCGGCTGTGTGTATGACGAAATAGGGCAGCCCGAGCAAGCCTTCAAAGCCTACCAGCAAGCCGCCGACGCAGGCTATGTGGACGCACTCAACAACGTGGGCTACTGCTACATCTATGGCCAAGGGGTCTCCACCGATACAAACAAAGGCATCGCCCTCCTGCGCAAAGCCGCTGGCGAAGGCTCCGTACTGGCCTGGCGCAACCTCGGCGACTGTTACTATAAAGGCAAAGCCGTGGCTCTCGACTATCAACAGGCCGTTCATTGGTACACACGCGCTGCAGAAGCCGGCGATGCCGCAGCAATGTATCAGCTCGGTGTGTGCTACGAAAACGGACAAGGCGTACTCAAAGATATTCTCACCGCCAACAAATGGTACGACAAAGCCAATGAATAGCAGGATGTGCCATAAATCCCGTTTTGGCTTATCACTACGAAAACAACATGTCTCCCCTACATTTCAAGAATACTTTGCGCGGCAGCGTAGTACTCCCCGCTTCTAAGAGCATTTCTGCCCGGGTACTCTTTATCAACGCCTTATCCGACACACCTTGCCCACTCAAAAATCTCGCACAATGCGACGACACAGCGGCAATGCTTCGTGCAGCGGAGAACAACACGTTGCTGCCCGATGAGGCGACACGTCCCGTGCCCAGTTGCAAAGGTAGCGAACGCACAGCCAATAGCATGGCCGACCTCTTTGCTACAACAGAAGATACTACATCCTCCACCCCATCTGCTCCTCACGCCCGCGCCGCCACTGCTTCCTCGTCGGAGCAACATATCAACATCGGAGCTGCCGGCACCGCGATGCGTTTCGCCACCGCCTTGCTTGCCACACGCCAAGGCCGACAATATATATTGAGCGGCACGGAGCGAATGCACCAACGCCCCATTGGCCCCTTGGTAGATGCACTGAACTCACTCGGTGCAGACATTCAGTATGTCAACCAAGCAGGCTTCCCTCCTCTAAAAATTACGGGCAGAGTCCTTACTGGCACCACCGTGGAAATCTCAGCAGAAGTCAGCTCCCAATACATCTCCGCCCTGTTGATGCTCGGCCCCGTACTACCCCACGGCCTACAAATACGTCTGCGCGGCGACATCATCTCGCGCCCGTATATCGACCTCACGCTCAGTGTGATGAGTGCGTTCGGTGCCAAAGGAATGTGGATAGGCGAAAACACTATTTTTGTACAACCCGGCGGCTACCGCCGCACAACTCCTCTCTACGTGGAAACGGATTGGAGTGCAGCCTCCTATTGGTACGAGCTCGTGGCACTCTCTCCCGATAAAGATGCCGCCATTCAACTGTCCGGGCTGCGCACAGATAGCATACAAGGCGATAGCCGTGTGGCCGATTTTTTTGAGCCGCTCGGCGTAAAAACCACTTTTTCCAACGAAAGCGTGTGGCTCACCAAACAACCCGCACAGCCCGACTATTTTTGCCGCCTTGACCTCGCCGAACAACCCGACCTGGCACAAACGCTGGTTGTAACTTGCGCTATGCTCGGCGTACCCTTCCATTTCACAGGCCTACAAAGCCTACGCATCAAAGAAACCGACCGCATCAATGCGTTAGAGTGCGAACTCGCTAAGTTTGGAATCAAGATGCAAGCACGCTTAGCAGGAGAACTACTCTGGGATGCCCCTGGCACAAGACCTGTTCAGACAAAAGACAGCATTGCCATTGACACCTATAACGACCACAGAATGGCGATGGCTTTTGCACCGTGCGCGATGAAACACCCTGGCCTCATCATCAACAACCCCGAAGTGGTCAGCAAGTCCTATCCACTCTTCTGGGAACATTTGAAACCTTTTCTTTCCTTATAGCATTCGTGGCACGCTTGGCACTCATACGCCGTGCAAGGTATGCAATTCAAACACCTTTATGTGGGTACTACTCCTTCTGCTCGTGGCTTTAGGGTTCATCACCGCCTTTTTAGAACACCGACGCGGCGGACGCGTAGAGGCCGATGCCCGAGAACACAACGAGACACCTGTTGAAAAGCATCAAGAAAACACCACCGAAGCCTGCCAGACATGCGCCGCCGACGGCATAGGATGCTATGCCGAACGTATATTGCGCCACGCCGCACGTCCCGCACCGCTATATTTCGACGACGAAGAGCTTGATCAATACAAAGGCGTTGCCGAAAACGATTATACCCACGCACAAACCGAGGAGTTTGCCGATGTGCTGCACACCCTAAACACCGAAGAGATTTCCGATTGGCTTCACTCCCTCTCGCAACGAGGCATCGCGTTGCCACAAAACGTGCGCGATGAAGCGATACTACTGTTACAGGGATAAGGGGGTGCGCAAGCCTTTTTCATCGCTATCACAAAGACATAAACAACAATGTCGTCTCTCGCTTAAACAATGTCGGACATTTTTTTCGGAAAATACAGGCTATAAACAAGTCTCTACTCACAAGAGTCCGCTGCCAGCCCCTCTAACAGCAAAAGAACGAAGAAATCAAGGCTATTTGCACGATGATCATAGAAAATGTGTATTTTTGTAGCCTAATTTATTAACTAATGGCCTACGACACGCCTATTCTTTGTGTACGCGCCATTAGGCAGGCGATGGCCGCTTTGCGGCATTATTCTAATGAAACGCTAACATCGGTTATGAAAAAAATCTTCCTATTCCTTTTGCTTGGCATCTCTGCGCTTTCTGCAACAGCACAATGGTTACAACCTGACGGATTTCGCTACGGCAACGACAAAGCTCCAACAGGTTGGGAGTGGCAAAGCCCCGATTCTCTTGGTTATAACAAACTCACCCCCCACGCTTGGTTCTTCAATTTCCAAGACGTAAAAGCCGCACGCAAAGTATTGCCCAACGAAAGCAAATACTGGATGAGCCTTTGTGGAAAATGGCAGTTCCACTGGGCGAGCAACCCCAGCGAGCGTCCTGCCGACTTTTTCCTGCCGTCGTTCAGCACAGCAGCGTGGGACGAGATAGAAGTGCCGATGTCGTGGAACGTAGCCGGTCTGCGCCCCGATGGTACGTTCCGCTATGGAAAACCTATTTACAGCAACCAACGTGTAATATTCCAACACAAAGTAGTTGAAGGCGACTGGCGAGGCGGTGTGATGCGCACCCCACCTCAAGAATGGCTCACCTATCGTGACCGCAACGAGGTAGGCTCCTATCGCCGCACCTTTACACTGCCCGACGACTGGGCTGGAAGAGAAGTATATATCCACTTCGATGGCGTGGACGCTTTCTTCTATCTTTGGATAAACGGCAAGTACGTAGGTTTTTCCAAGAACTCGCGCAATACCGCTTCGTTTGACATCACGCCCTACCTTAAAGCAAAAGGCGAGAACCTGCTCGCCGTGGAAGTTTATCGCCACTGCGACGGCTCATTCTTAGAGAGCCAGGATATGTTCCGGCTGCCTGGAATTTATCGCACTGTAGCACTCGAAGCCAAGCCGAAAGTACAAGTGGCCGATTTGCATACCAATCCCCGCTTCGATGCCTCGCTGGTGAACGCCAGCCTTGACGTTACCGCCCTCGTTCGCAACCTCTCTGGAAAAGCGGTGAAAGGCTATACGCTGTCCTACACGCTCTACGAAAACGAGCTCTACGGCGACAACACCACACAAGTACCTGGCGTAACAGGTAACGTTGCCATACCCGCACTATCTAAGGCAACAAACACCACAACAGAAGTACCACTAACCATAGAAGTAGGCGCACTGGTAAAAAAATGGAGTGCCGAAGCACCTTGGCGCTACACCCTGGTGGGCGAACTCAAAGATGCACGCGGAAACACCGTAGAGACATTCTCCACGATAGTAGGTTTCCGTGTGGTAGAGATACGCCAGACAGCGGCTGCCGACGATGAGTTTGGACTATCCGGGCGTTACTACTACCTCAACGGCAAACCCATCAAGATGAAAGGTGTGAACCGACACGAGAACAACCTCTCACGCGGCCACGCTATCACACGGACACAGATGGAACAAGAAGTCTTCGCTATGAAGCGTGCTAACATCAACCACGTACGCAACTCTCATTATAGCACAGACCCTTATTGGTACTATCTCTGCGACAAATATGGCATCTACCTTGAAGACGAAGCCAACATCGAGAGCCACCAATACTACTACGGTCGCGAGAGCCTCTCCCATCCCGCCGAATGGCGCGCAGCCCATGTGGCACGTAACATTGAGATGGTGCAGCAGCACTACAACCACCCATCTATCGTAATATGGAGTCTCGGCAACGAGGCTGGCCCTGGCGACAACTTCAAAGCCGCATACGCTGCTATCAAACAGATAGATGGGCAAGGACGCCCCGTGCAGTATGAGCGCAACAACGACATCGTAGATATCGGCTCCGACCAGTATCCCAGCGTGGGAACCGTGCAACGCGCTGTGAGAGGCACCGATGCTGGCAGGAAGTATCCGTTCCACATCAGCGAGTATGCACACTCTATGGGCAATGCCGTGGGCAACCTTGTGGACTATTGGAACGCCATAGAAAGCACAAACTTTTATATGGGCGGTGCCATTTGGGACTGGGTAGACCAAGCCATTGACTGCTATGACCCACAGACGGGTACGAAATTCTGGGGATACGGCGGCGATTTCGGCGACAAGCCCAACGATGGCACGTTCTGTATGAACGGCATCTTGCGCCCCGACTTCTCACCAAAACCTCAATACTACGAAGTAAAGAAAGTTTATCAAAACGTTGGCGTAACACTTGTTGACAGCGCACAAGGCCTCGTGGAAATCTTCAACAAAAACTATTTTACGACACTACACGACTACGATGTTGTTTGGTCGCTCTGGAAAGATGGCACACAGGTAGGCACGCCGCAGCCCTTGCTGCGCACACCGCTCACCCTCGGCCCACGCGAACGCCAGATCTACGTCCTCGACTTCACCAACGGCATTCGTCCTGAGTGGGGCACGGGGGAATACTTTGCAAAGATTCAATTCATCCTGCGTCAAGACAAACCGTGGGCAAAAGCCGGGTACGTACAGATGGAAGAGCAACTGCCGCTTAGCGGCCTCTTTACCGGCGGCACACCCCTCGCACAAGTGGCACAAGCCAAGCCGTCAACGACAGGCGAGGCAGGCACAAGCATTAACGTGAGCGAAGACGACAACAACCTCGTAATCTCAAGCAACGACTACGTCATACGCTTTGACAAATCCCACGGCGCAGTGAACGGTCTCACCTATGGTGGCAAACAAATGCTCCGCGAAGGTACTACACTCCGCCTCGATCCGCTTCGCGCCCCCACCGACAACGATATATGGGCACTCGGAGCCTGGGGCGCGGCAGGCCTCCACAACCTGCAACCCACGGTGTGCGACACCCGCGTGACACAGATACCCGACGGACGCACTATCGTAGAATTTGCTATTACCCACAAAGCCCCAAACGCCGCACAGTTCCGTTATAGCAACCGCGACCGCAACCCGCAGGATGCTTATACCATTGTGGAACACCCCGACCGCCCGTCAAACTTTGAGATGAGCGAGCGTACCATCTACACCATCTGGCCCGACGGCAGCATAGAACTCCATAGCACCTTCAGCGGCAACCAAGCCTCTCTCGCTCTGCCGCGCGCAGGCTACGGAATGCAGATGCCCCAAGCCTTCGACACCTTCACCTACTACGGTCGTGGCCCCGAAAACAACTATAACGACCGCCGCACCGGCTCTTTCGTTGAACGCTACACACGCCCCGTGAGCGAAATGGGCATTATGTTCCCGAAGCCTCAGGCGATGGGCAATCGTGAAGACGTACGCTGGTGCGCCGTCACCGACAAAGACGGCGACGGGCTACTCTTCATCGCCACAAACGGCACGATGTCGGCCAGCGCACTGCCGTGGTCGGAACTCGAACTAATGACGGCACCACACCCCTACCAACTCCCCGCGCCTTCAGCAACCCATCTGCATCTTGATGCCAAAGTCACCGGGCTGGGAGGAAACAGTTGTGGACAAGGGGCACCGCTCGGCCACGACCGTGCCTTTGCTACACAATATAATTTCGGCCTTATCATTCGCCCCGTCTCCGCCGGCGGCATCGACAATAGCCTCGGCGTAACGCCCTGCGGCAATATGCCCATCGGCATCAACCGCAACCCCGCAGGCCTTGTCAGCCTGTCGTCCGAAGCCACAGGGCGCACCATAAATTATCGCATCAACAACGGTGAGACACAGACCTACACCGAACCTTTCGACCTGAAGCAAGGAGGCACGCTCACCATCTCCTACGCCGACGATGCCGACTACATCGTGACGCAAACGTTTGCACGTATCGAAACAGTACCCTTACGCGTCATAAACACCAGCAGTTATGAGCCTTGGGGCGGAGAAGCCGAGAACTTAGTAGACAGCGACCTCGGCACTATCTGGCACACACAGTACGGCGTAACACTCGCCAAATACCCCCACACGGTAGATTTTGATGCCAGCACGCTTGTGCTGATGAAAGGAGTGGCCTATACCGCGCGCCAAGACGGACCCAACGGACGTATCAAAGACTTTACCATCAGCGTGAGCGAAGACGGCAAGAACTGGCAAGAGGTGTATCGCGGCACTTTCCGCGACACCAGTGAGCAACAACGCGCTATGTTCCAGACACCCGTTCGCGCACGCTATATCCGCCTCACCGCCCTCAGCGAACAACGTGGCCAAGAATTCGCATCAGGAGCCGACTTTAAACTGATTGCAGAATAAGTTATCAAAACCGATAACTCCCATAAAAGATAAGATGCTAAACAAAAACGCCACCATAATAGCCGATGCCGTGCGCTCCTTAGGCGATGCTACCACGTTGCAAGGTCTTTTCTGCCCACGCCGCCCCGGAGAGCCTTTACCCAGCGGCCCACGTCTGCGTGAGGTCATCGACCTTTGCCGTGCACTGCTGTTCCCCGGCTTTTATGGCGAGGCCACCACGGCGGACACTTCCTTGTCCTACCACATCGGAGTAGATGCCGAGCGGCTGTTCAGCGTGTTGTCTGAACAGATAGAAGCGGGGCTGTGCTTCCGCCGTGCCGTCACCGACGACCTCTATGGCACAGGGCTACGCGCCCGCGCCGCAGAAATGGCAGCACGCCTCATAGGACGCCTGCCCGAGGTGCGCCGACTACTTATCAGTGATGTACAAGCCGCCTACAACGGCGACCCTGCCGCAGAGAGCCACGACGAAATCATCAGTTGCTATCCAGTCATCAAAGCCCTTACCGTCTATCGCGTAGCACACGAACTGGTACTCCTCGACGTACCGCTCATCCCGCGCATACTCTCAGAAATGGCACACAGCGAGACAGGCATAGACATTCATCCCGCAGCCACCATCGGAGCACGCTTCACCATAGACCACGGCACCGGCGTTGTAATCGGAGCCACGTGCATCATCGGCGAAGGAGTGAAACTCTACCAAGGCGTAACTCTCGGCGCACGCAGCTTCCCACTCGACGAGAACGGAAATCCTATCAAACACTTCCCGCGCCACCCCATCTTAGGAAACGATGTGATAGTCTATAGCAATAGCACTATCCTCGGACGCATCACCATTGGCGATGGTGCTGTAATAGGTGGTAATGTGTGGCTCACCCACGACGTGCCGCCAGGTGCTATTATCCGACAAACGCCGTGCGCACCTGAACAGAAAAAACAGATTGTTCAACGGCCTATTGTTGAAGAAAAAAACTAAGCCCGAACAAACATCTTAACAACGAAAACATAAATAAGAAATAACTCAAACACGCTAAATTATGAAACGATTACTACCGACATCGCTTCGCAGCGTATTCGTGGCGGCAACGTTATTCCTCGCCACACTGGTTGCTGAAGCCGTGCCTTTCGTAACGACAAGGCTTGTTAGCGGTGCTTTTAGCGACACTACCACATGGTACACCATTACCATCGACAACACAGAACTGGCTATTAGCAACCCAGGCACAGCCGACCGCATCTACCTCAACAGTACCATCAAGAACGTGAGCGATGCCAACCTGTGGTGCTTTGTGGGCAATGACGCAGACGGCTACACTATTTATAACAAAGCCGCAGGCCCAAGCGTAGTCCTCTCCTCCCCTGCCACGCTCAGCGGAGAGACCGGCGTACACGGCACACGCAACGGCGGTGATGGCTATGTGGTGCTTAAAGCCCCCAACACATCGGGCTATGTAAGCCTATGGCAGTTCAGTAGCAGCAGCGACCTGGGCGGCATCGACGATGTGTATATGTACCAAAAAGGGCAAACAGCCAATAAGGTAAACAACCGTAGCGGTGTACTCGCCTTTTGGACTGTTGGTCAAGACCACGGCTCTACACTAACTATTAAATTTGCCAAGAAGCGCATCCCTGTGAACTTAGAAACAGGTAGTTTCACGGCTTCCAACAGTGCCAAGACCTACCACTCCACATGGACGTACGGACAGTCTGTCCCCGTACTCGTACTGAGCCACTCGGCCAACAACATAGACCTGCCCGACTCTGAGAACGACAAATTATGGCGTATGTCGGCCAACAAGAGCCAGACATTCACCTTCTCTACAGGTTCAGGATACCTTATCTCTGCCATCGGGCTGGACTTTTACAACAATAGTTCCTCCACAGATATGACCGTAACCATCAACGGCACGAGCCGCACGGCCTATGGCTCTGTTGCGGAGAACATCTATGTGGATGGCTTGGAAGAGCAAACCGCTCAACTCGTTCTCTCTCCCTCGGGTTCTAATGCTATCATCGCATCAAACATCATTGCTGTGGTTGAACGCAGTTTTGCAGCCATAGAGCCCAGTGTAGAATTGTTCCAAACATTCTCTGGCGGCATACCCTATCGTATCCCCGCCATTGCCGTGGCACAAAACGGCGATGTCATTGCAGTAAGCGACTATCGCTACTGCGGTGCCGACATCGGCAACGGACGCATCGACCTCTATGCCCGCACCTCCCACGACAACGGAGCCACCTGGGATGCCACAAAGATTATAGCCAAGGGCGATGGCATAATGAACAGCCAAGGACGCAACTATTCGCTCACGGCAGGCTACGGCGATGCTTGTATCGTGGCCGACAGAGAGAGCTCGCGCGTTCTGCTGATAAGTGTGTGCGGCTATCAAACCTTTCCCAACGCCACACGCGACATACCCAACCAAGTATCGCGTTGGTATAGTAACGACAACGGTGCTACGTGGAGCGAGCCCGAATATATCACCGAGATGTTCTACGTTCCTTTTGACGAAGACTGCGTTCGCGGCCCCATACGCTCTATGTTTATCGGCTCGGGAAAGATACATCAGAGCCGCTATGTCAAGGTAGGCCAGTACTATCGCCTCTACTGCTCCTCACTCACCAAGGATGTAAACAGCACAAACTGTAACTACGTGTGGTATAGCGACGACTTTGGCGAGACGTGGAACATCCTCGGCGACAAGAACAACCCGCCCATCCCCAGCGGAGCCGACGAGCCAAAAGCAGAGGAGTTACCCGATGGTAGCGTCATCGTTAGCTCGCGTTGCACGGGAGGCCGCTACTACAACATCTTCTCCTTTACCGACTTAGAAAAAGCCGAAGGCAGTTGGGGTACTTATGCGTTCAGCGGTGCGAGCAACAACGGTGTGACAGCAGCAAGCAACTCCTGCAACGGCGAAATCATCGTACTACCGGCAAAGCGCAACAGCGACAACGCACAGGTGTATCTCGCACTGCAATCCGTACCCTTCGGTAGCGGACGTGCCAACGTAGGTATATATTATAAGGAACTTGCCTCCTTCGCCGACGACTATGCCTCGCCCTCCACGTTTGCGGCCAACTGGGACGGCAGCCATCAAGCCTCCACCATCGGCTCGGCATACTCTACCTTTGCACTGCAACACGACGGCAACCTCGGATTCCTCTACGAAGAAGAAACATACGGTGCCAGTTATACCATAGTATATAAGAACTACTCCCTTGAGGACATCACTGACGGTGCTTATAGTTACACGGCTTCTGAAGCTACCGACAACACCGCCATTGCACAAATGCTCAAAGCCGAAATGGTAAACAAGACCAGCGGCCTCACGCCGGGTATCGCCGTAGGTCAACTCAACGCAGAAAACATCGCGGCATTAGAAGCCACTGTTGCCACATTGGACGGCACACCCGAAAACGTTGCCGCCGTACATCGCTTGCTCTCAGAAACCTCAGGTGCCGCGCTTGAGGAAGGACGCTGGTACAGGCTGCGCAACGTTCTCTATCCCACACTATATCTCACACCCTCCTCCTCCTCTTCACAGTATTCAGGAGCTGCGATGGCTAAGACCAACTTCACACAGCTCTTCACCTTTGTTCGCGAGGGTAGCAACTGGCGCATCAAGACAGCCAACTTAGAAAACTACCTCGGCACGATGCAAGCCACCAACACCGCTGTGCCACAGGCCGAGTACGAAGAAAGCGGACTCTTCTCCGTAAAGCCCAATGCCACCGGGCAGACGCAGATTACCTGCATCAATCCCGTAAATGTCACTTACAACGCGCCACACCTCAACACGGCAGGCACGCTGGTGTCGTGGACAGCCGGTGCCGACGCTTCTAAGTGGTACATCGAGCCCGCCGAGGAGGTGCAATTCACCGTGCCTTCTGGCGGATACGCAGCCAAGATCTTCTCCTTTGCTGTAACCCTGCCCGAAGGTTTCACCGCGTATGCCATCACTGGCACGGAGGACGTTGCCAACGACACCGCCTACGCTGTACTCACCGAGATAGCGCAGCCCGTACCCGCACGTGTGCCGTTTATACTAAAAGGCACACGTGGTGCCTGCCTCGTGCAGGTGTGCGACGACGTGGAAGACAACGTCACAGGCAACCTCCTACTTGGCAACTTGACGGCTGGCGTTGTGGCGGGAGACAATGTATATGTATTTCGCAGCACCACGCCCATAGGCTTCAACCGACGCACCTCCACCACAGGCACGGTACTCTCCAACACCGCTTATATGCTATTGTCCGATGCCGCAAAGTTCATTCGCATAGACCCCGACCACGTCACAGCCATAGAACGCGTCACGCTCAATGATGCCGGAAGCAACGAGTGGTACGACCTCCAAGGCCGCCGCGTTGCCACACCCACCCGTGGCATTTATATCAACGCTCAAGGCAAGAAAGTTTTCTTTAACTGACATTCCCCACTTCCCTGATGAACATTCAGAAAGCACTCACCGAGGCTGTCCTCCGTGGCATACAAGACCTGTATGGCGCGGAGGCGGCTTTTTCTCAGATACAGATACAAAAGACAAAGCGCGAGTTTGAAGGCCACCTCACGTTGGTAGTATTCCCCCTGCTCCGCCTCTCACGCAAGAAGCCCGAAGAAACCGCCGAACAAATCGGTGCCTACGTGAAGCAAAACACCACGATTGTCGCCTCCTACAACGTGGTGAAAGGCTTCCTCAATCTGACAATCTCGCCACAGGCTTGGCTATCTCTGCTTCAAGACGTAGCGGCAGAAGAGAAATACGGCTTCGTACCCGTCACCGCCGACTCCCCGCTACTGATGGTAGAGTACTCCTCTCCCAACACCAACAAGCCACTCCACCTCGGACACGTACGTAACAACCTCCTCGGATGGGCTATCGCACAGATAGCCTCCGCCGGCGGCTACCGAGTAGTAAAAACCAACATCGTCAACGACCGCGGCATACACATCTGCAAGTCGATGCTCGCCTGGTTGAAATATGGCCACGGCGAGACACCCGAGAGCAGTGGCAAAAAAGGCGACCACCTCATAGGCGACTATTACGTAGCGTTCGACAAGCACTATCGTGCCGAGGTAAACGAACTGTTGGCGACATACGAAGCCGAAGGCCTCACCGCCGATGATGCACTGAAGAAAGCCGAGCAAGAAGCCCCGCTGATGAAAGAGGCACGCGAGATGCTTCGCAAATGGGAGCAGGGCGATGCCGAGGTGCGTGCGCTCTGGGAGAAAATGAACGGCTGGGTGTATGCAGGGTTCGACGAGACCTATAAAGCACTCGGCGTGGCGTTCGACAAAATCTACTACGAGAGCCAAACCTACCTTGTAGGCAAAGCACTCGTGGAAGAAGGCTTAAAGAAAGACCTCTTCTTCCGTAAGGCCGATGGCTCGGTGTGGGCCGACCTCACCGCCGACGGGCTTGACGAGAAACTCCTCTTGCGCGCCGATGGCACAAGCGTATATATGACACAAGACATCGGCACCGCCAAACTGCGCTACGACGACTTTCCCATCGACAAAATGGTATATGTCGTAGGCAACGAGCAGAACTACCATTTTCAAGTACTCGCCCTGTTGCTCGACCGCCTCGGATTTAAGTGGGGGAAGAGCCTGGTACACTTCAGTTATGGTATGGTGGAACTGCCCAACGGCAAGATGAAAAGCCGTGAGGGAACGGTGGTCGATGCCGACGACCTCATCGCCTCAATGATTGCCGAGGCACGCAAAACCGCCGATGAAGCCGGCAAGTTTGACGATATGGACGAAACCGAGAAACGAGAGGTAGCGCGTATCGTCGGTATGGGCGCACTAAAGTACTTCCTCCTCAAGGTTGATGCCCGCAAGAATATGCTTTTCAACCCCGCCGAGAGCATCGACTTCAACGGTAACACAGGCTCCTTCATACAATATACCTACGCACGCATACGAAGCATCCTGCGCAAGGCGACAGAGGCAGGCATCAACGTGCCGCAGACACTCCCCGCCACTACCCCGCTTGGGGCCAAAGAAACAGAGATTATTCAACACCTCAGCGAGTTTGCCGATGTAGTGCGCGATGCCGCCCGCGACTACAGCCCAAGCGGCATCGCCAACTACTGCTACGAATTGGTGAAAGAATACAATCAGTTCTACCACGACTTCTCTATCCTGCGCGAGGAGGACGATGCCGTACGCGCACTCCGACTCTTACTCTCGCAGCAAGTAGCAAAAATTGTGCGCCTCGCTATGGGATTACTCGGAATAGAGATGCCCGAAAGAATGTAACGCGTTGAGTATTGAACATAAAAAAGAACGCTGGGGTCTTATGTCTGCTCCCAACAACCGCACGCTAACCATTCTTCCCGAAGAGGAAGAAGTTTTGCGTGCGGATTTGTTAAGCCCCGATCAACTGTCCGCAGCCAGCTACATAGATAGCACCATCCACGGCGATATGCAGCGCGTACTCCCGCTGCTGCCCGAAGGCTTTGCCGACCTCATCATCCTCGATCCACCTTACAACCTCAACAAACGCTTTGGCGCGATGCCTTTTCGTGCACGCGCCTTAAACCTTTATGCCGAATACGTCGCACAGTGGCTACCCCAGGTTGTTCGCTTGCTCTCCCCGCATGGCTCGCTCTATCTGTGTGGCGACTGGCGAAGCACCTCCGTGTTGCAACAAACCTTGAGCCAGCACCTCACTATTCTAAATCGCATCACGTGGCAACGCGAAAAAGGACGCGGCACTGCGCGCAACTGGAAGAACTGTTTGGAAGACATTTGGTTTGCCGTGCGCGATGCCAACAACTACACGTTCAACGCCTCGGCGGTGAAAATCCTACGGCACGTACGCGCTCCCTATCGCAACGGCTCGGAGCCACGAGGCTGGCAAACACAGCCCACCGGCCAACGCACCCGCCTCACCTATGCCTCAAACCTTTGGGACGACATCACCGTACCTTTCTGGTCTATGCCCGAAAACACCAAACACCCCACACAGAAGCCCGAAAAACTCTTAGCACGCCTCATTCTCGCCTCGTCCAACGAGGGTGACACCGTATTCGACCCCTTCCTCGGCAGCGGCACCACCAGCGTAGTAGCCAAGAAGTTAGGCCGCCACTTTGTGGGCATCGAGCAAGACGAAACCTACGCACTCCTCGCTGCTAAGCGTCTGCGACGATGCGACACAGACAAACACATACAAGGCTACCAAGACGGCATCTTTTACGAAAGAAATATGGGAAAAGCATAAACAAGCGGACGTATGCGCGCGGAAAGCTCCAAAACAGCCCACAAAATCATTCCCTCCCTAAGAAATGTCAAGTTCCAAAAAGAAACCAAAGTTCTACGTCGTTTGGCGAGGCAACGAGCCAGGCATATACACCACGTGGGAAGCGTGCGAAGCACAAACAAAGGGTTTCCGCGGGGCTTCCTACAAGTCTTTCCCTACAAAGGAAGAAGCCGAGGCCGCATTTAAGGAAGGTGCTCCCGTACGTCAGGTAGCCGCCGCAAAGGTGTCGCAGCGTCGCACGACCTCCTTCCCCGAAAACCCGCCCTCCTACCGCCACGACACCGTTTTGCCGCTCCCCCCCGAGGTAACGGCCAACGCTTGGGTCGTGGATGCAGCGTGCAGCGGAAACCCCGGGAAAATGGAGTATCGTGGCGTGGACTTGGCCACCGGCGCAGAAATGTTTAATTTTGGCCCGCTACTCGGCACGAACAACATCGGCGAGTTCCTCGCTATTGTCCACGCCGTAGCACTCCTTCAGAAACAAGGCCTAAGCAAAACCATCTATTCCGATAGCCGAATAGCACTTAGTTGGGTGAGGCAGAAACGGTGCAAGACCACACTCACACGCAACGCCAGCACCGAACGCCTCTTCCAAATCATCGCACGAGCCGAGGCATGGCTCGCGGCAAACCCCATCACTGTGCCTATCTGCAAGTGGAACACCGAACAATGGGGCGAGATACCCGCCGACTACGGAAGGAAACAATAACTATTTACCAAAAGAACAACACTTTCGCGGGCTACGCTTCGTCACTATCAATACTCCAACGTACACTGCGCCCAGCAAGGCCGTCAAGACCAGCAAGACCATCAAGACCATCTTCTCTCTATGAAAGACTTCTTTCGCATAATGCGCCAATACGTAGCACCCTACAAGGCATACCTCGCTGGGTCTCTGATGCTCAACCTCGTATCGGCCATACTCAACGTCTTCTCCTTTCTGTCGCTCATACCGATGCTCCAACTCCTCTTCGGCATTGACAAGAACGACTACTCCTTCATTCCATGGGATGCCGATATGAGCCTTAAAGACATCCTTCTCAACAATCTCTACTACTATACCACAGAACTTATGGCACGCTATGGGGCCTCGCAGACATTGCTCTTCATTGGCCTCTTCCTTATTGCCACCACCTTTCTCAAGACAGGCAGCTACTTTGCCTCGGCTGCCGTGATGGTACCGCTGCGACAGGGCATTGTACGCGACATACGCAACCAAGTGTATCGCAAAATCGTCTCTCTGCCCCTCTCCTTCTTTAGCGACGAGCGCAAAGGCGACATCATCGCACGAATGAGCGGCGACGTGGGCGAGATAGAAAACAGCATCACAGGCTCGCTTGAGATGCTCATCAAAAACCCGATACTTATTCTCTCCTATATGAGCGTGCTTATCTACACCAGTTGGCAGCTTACACTCTTTGCCATACTTGTGATGCCGCTACTCATCTGGGCGATGAGTGCCATTGGCCGCAAACTCAAGAGCCGCTCGCTCGCCGCACAAAACAAATGGAGCGAAACAATGGCACAACTCGAAGAAACACTCGGCGGCATGCGTATCATCAAGGCTTTCACCGCCGAGCACAAGATGGTAAATCGCTTCGAAACCGTCACCGAGGACTTCCGCCGCAAGTCCGTACGCGTCAACCTACGCCAAGCCTCGGCACACCCCGTATCGGAGTTTCTCGGAACGGTACTCATCGTGCTGGTGATGTGGTACGGCGGAACACTTATCTTCAGCGAGTCCGACATCATCGACGCACCCACGTTTATCTTCTATATGGTCATTCTCTACAGCATCATACAGCCGCTCAAAGACTTCTCCAAAGCCACGTACAACATTCCGAAGGGAATGGCCAGCATAGAACGCGTGAACAAAATACTCTATGCACCCAACCCTATCAAAGAACCCGCCAACCCCCTCACTATTGATAACCTTCACGAAGAGATAGTCTTCGACAACGTACATTTCAGCTACGGCAAAGGCGCAGAAGTACTCCACGGCGTGACGCTCAGCGTAAAAAAAGGCCAAACCATTGCCATCGTAGGCCAAAGCGGAAGCGGCAAGAGCACACTCGTCGATCTCCTTCCGCGCTACCACGACGTGAGCGAAGGTGCCATTCGTGTAGATGGCCACGACATCCGCACACTATCGCTCAGTAGCCTGCGCGCACTCATCGGCAATGTCAACCAAGAAGCTATTCTCTTCAACGACTCTTTTTACAACAACATCACGTTCGGCGTAGAGCAAGCCACAATGGAACAAGTGGTAGAGGCGGCAAAGATTGCCAACGCCCACGATTTCATTATGGAAAGCGAACAAGGCTACGACACCCCCGTGGGCGACCGCGGCTGTCGGCTCAGCGGCGGACAGCGACAGCGCATCAGCATAGCACGTGCCGTTCTCAAAAACCCCGACATCCTTATCCTTGACGAAGCCACCAGTGCCCTCGACACCGAGAGCGAGCGACTGGTGCAAGAAGCCCTCAACCGCTTGATGAGCACACGCACCACCATCGCCATCGCCCACCGTCTGTCCACCATCCGAGGTGCCGATGAAATCCTCGTACTACACGAAGGACGCATCGTAGAACGCGGCTCACACGAAACACTCCTCGCGCTCGGAGGCTATTACAAGCGCCTACACGATATGCAGCAACTATAAACGCACACCTGCGACAGAGGCAGCACACACACGACGCAGACAAATTCAACCCTTGATAGCAAAAGCGTAAAATTGCAGCGGAAACAAGACAAAGACCTTAAATCCTAATCTACAAACGAGATACCATGCCTCATTTTGACCTTAAAGCCGATTATGAGCGTATCGCCTCGCGGCCATTAGAGCCCGACACTCGCCCCGTGATAGGCATCACGTCCAATTTCGGCCCCGCCGGTGCTGAGTTGGCCAAAGGCTATTACCAAAGCATCACCGAGGCTGGCGGCGTGCCACTCTTGATACCTCCCGTGGCCGAAGAACAGACGTTGCTCAGCCTGCTCACACGTATTGACGCGCTGATGCTCTCGGGCGGTGCCGACATCAACCCCCTCTGGGTAGGCGAAGATCCCGTACCGGCCCTCGGCGGCATCAACCCCGAGCGCGACCGTAGCGAGCTGTTGCTCACACAGTTGGCTATCGACAAAGGGCTGCCTATCTTTGGCATCTGCCGAGGCATACAAGTCCTCACCGTAGCAATGGGAGGCACCATCGTGCAAGACCTCGCCACAGCCTACCCCGAAGCCACCCTGCTCAAACACAGCCAGACGGCACCACGCGCCGAAGCCACGCACTATGTAGAAACAGAACCCGATACGCTCATTGCTAAACTCCTCGGCGAACGCTTTGCCGTAAACTCCTTCCACCATCAAGCCGTCGGCGAGCCAGGACCGCGGCTACGTGTTACGGCGCGAGCCAACGATGGCATCATTGAAGCCGTGGAGAGCACAGAGCACAAACCCATCTGGGGCGTGCAGTGGCACCCCGAATGCTTTATCTCCGAGGGCGACACAACGATGCTCCCCCTCTTCCGCCACCTCGTGGCCGAGGCCGAGCTACATCGTCAAGCCCGGCAATTCCATCAACGCACCGATGTCATCATCCTCGACTCACACGAAGACACACCGATGTTCTTCGAACAAGGTGTCAAGTTCCATACACGCGATGCAAAAGTACTCGTCGACCACCACAAGATGTGCGACGGCTGGCTTGACTGTGGCATTATGGCGGCCTACATCCCACAAGGCGAGCGTACCGCCGCAGGCCACCACGCCGCCACAGCAATGGCCAACAACCTCTTGGACGGCATAGCACGTATGGCCTCCGAGACCGACGGCGTGGCACTGGCACACACACCCGCCGAACTCCTGCAACACAAGCAAGACGGTCTGCGCTCGCTAATGATGGCCATAGAAAACGGCTATGCCCTGGGCGACGACATCGCCAACGTAGAACGCTTCCGACGGCGCGGAGTGGTGTATCTCACCCTATGCCACAACGGCGACAACAACCTTTGCGACAGTGCTGTACGCTCCAACAGTGAACACGGCGGGCTGAGCGACTTCGGACGTGAGGTGATTTACGAAATGAACCGCACGGGAATGATGGTAGATCTTTCGCATGCCAGCGAACAGACGTTCTACGATGCCATAGGGCTTAGCGATGTGCCACCCGTATGCTCCCACGCCAGCAGCCGAGCCCTGTGCAACCACCCCCGCAACCTCACCGATGACCAACTCGCCGCACTCGCCGGCGTGGGCGGCGTGGCACAGGTGACGCTCTATCCAGGCTTCCTCGCCGAACACCCCGAGGAAGCTACTATAGAACACGCCGTGCGACACCTCCTGCACATGATTTCTGTAGCAGGCATCGACCACGTCGGCGTAGGAACGGACTTCGACGGCGATGGCGGCATACCGGGGCTTGCCAACGCTGCAGAACTACCAAACCTCACGAAACGCCTTATCAGCGAAGGACTTACCACCGACGACCTCAAAAAGATATGGGGACAAAACTTCCTCCGCGTTATGCAACAAGCACAACAAGCAGCCGACCCGTTGAGCATAGACTATTGAAGACAAACCTAAAAAAAACGCCGGCCACACACTCTCTCAAAACGTATGAACAAAACACTTCTCGGCTTAACAGCACTCTTCCTGCTATTCGCCTCCTGCAACGACAATAAGACCGAAACCGTACCGCTCGACGCAGACACCGCCACTGCCGTGTCGTTCAACGCCGACAGTGCAATGCTTCACATCGTAACACAATGCAACCTGGGCGCACGCACACCCGGCAGTGAAGCCCACAAGCAGTGCGGCGACTACATCCTCGCACAGTTCCGCTTATTTGGTCTTGAAACACAAGAGCAAACAGCACCGCTCAAAATGTGGGACGGCAAAACATTTCAGTGTCGCAACCTCATCGCCGCCTATAAGCCCGAGGCCACAGAGCGTGTCGTACTCTGCACACACTACGACAGCCGCCCATGGTGCGACCAAGACAAAGACGCGAACAAACACAACCAACCGGTTATGGCCGCCAACGACGGAGCGAGCGGTGTTGCCGTGTTGCTTGAGGTGGCTCGTCTGTTAGGCGAGCTAAACCCCGTTGTGGGCATTGACTTTGTGTGTTTCGACCTCGAGGACTATGGTGCCCCGCACGACCAGACCTCTGCCCCGAGCGACGGCAGCGACTGGTGCGTCGGCTCACGCTACTGGGCACAACATCCACATCGCGATGGCTATGCGCCACAGTTTGGCGTACTCTTAGACATGGTAGGCGGGCGCGGCGCACGCTTCGCACGCGAATACTTCTCTATGCAACACGCCGCACCCGTGGTAGCACGCCTCTGGGCCGCGGCACGCACAGCAGGCTGCAAAGACTTTTTCCTCGACCAAGACGGCGGCGGGGTAACCGACGACCACCTCAACCTCAACGCTGCCGGCATACCCACCGCCGACATCATTCCCTCGGGCGGAAGCGAAGGAGGCTTCGGACCTACCTGGCACACCTCACAAGACACCCCGGAGAACATAGACACCGCCACCCTGCACGCCGTAGGACAAACACTACTGCAAATGCTATCTGATTATAGATAGTCCTAACTCCGAAAACGTTCCTAACTATGCCCACTATCAACGAACAACAAGATGCCATAATAGAAGACTTCTGTGCCTACGACGACTGGATGGATCGCTACCAAATGCTTATTGACCTCGGCGGCGAACTCCCCCCGCTGCCCGATGCCGACAAGACAGAGCAAAACCTCATCGATGGTTGTCAGAGCCGCGTGTGGCTCGTCTGCAACGAGGAGGGCGACCGTCTTATCTTTCGCGGAGAGAGCGATGCACTCATCGTTCGCGGAATGGTGGCCTTGCTTATCAGCGTGCTGTCCAACCATACACCGCAAGAGATTTTAGATGCCGACTTATACTTTATAGACCGTATCGGCTTGCGCGACCAACTCTCGCCAACCCGCTCCAATGGCTTACTTGCTATGATCCGACAAATAAAGATGTATGCCTTAGCCGTCAAAACAATAAACAACAAACCTGAATGATTATTCCTATTATCAACCGCTCACACCACCCCCTCCCAGCCTATGCCACAGCAGCAAGTGCGGGTATGGATCTTCGCGCCAACCTTGAAGAACCCGTGACGCTGGCTCCCTTGGCACGCCAACTGATACCCACCGGTATCTACCTCGCACTGCCCAAAGGCTACGAGGCTCAGGTACGACCACGCAGCGGATTAGCCTTGCGCAGTGGTATCGGAGTACTCAACAGCCCCGGAACAATCGATGCCGACTATCGTGGAGAAATCGGCGTAATACTCGTTAATCTCTCCAACGAGCCGTTTATCGTAAATGATGGCGAGCGCATCGCCCAACTGGTCATCGCCCGCCACGAGACCATAGAATGGCTTCCCACCGACACTCTCAACGAAACCAGCCGCGGACAAGGCGGGTTTGGACACACCGGGAAACAATAACCACCGCTACGCCGAAGCCTCAACAAACTCTTTTGCGTTGAAACATCTCGTGTACATATTGTCGCTCCTTCTCCTGGCAGGCTGTTCTTTGCTGAAGCCCGTGGTGAAGCCGTCTCCGCCACCCACCTCTGCCACCGTGCAGCCCGAGGCGAAGCCGCACACCTTAGGCTATGAGGAGCGACTGCGTTTCAACGAACTCTACCATGCCGGGCTGGTGGCGCGTGTGGGGCAACGTTTTGACGAGGCTTTCGAGCTGTTCCAAGAAGCCACACGCATCAACCCCCTCTCCGCCGAGGCGGCCTATGAGTTAGCACTGCTCTATCAAGACGTGGCGGGGCAGGACACCTCACGTCTCTTCCCCCTTGCCGACTCACTACTCCAAGCCAGCGTGAAACTCGCGCCGAGCAATAAATTCTACAAGATAGCACTCATTGAAAACTACGTCAAACAAGAACGCTATGCCGAGACGACAACGCTGGCTCGCGAAGTGGCCGACGAATATCCCACTGCCGAGAACTACCTCCGTTTAGAAAATCTCTGCGAATTTGCCGAGGACTACGAAGGAGCCCTCTATGCCCTGGAACATTTAGAACGTATAGAAGGCCCGAGCTTAGAAAACAGCCTTTATAAGTTCACCGCCTACCAACACCTCGGACGCGAGGCCGACGGCTACAGGGCTATGGAAGAACTCTGCCGCGCCTTCCCCTCGGAGCTACGCTATAGAGTAAGGATGGGCGACCTTTATTTCTCGGGCGGACACGAAGAAATGGCACTCGCCACCTATCGCGACGTACTCACCCTTGACCCCGACAACGATGCCGCACAGTATGCTATGCTTGAATACTACTTGCAGCATAGCGACACCGCACATTTCAACGCCTTAGTACCCGTATATCTCTTAAACCCGCGTGCCGACAACTACGAGAAAGAAATTCTCCTCTCGGGCTATTTCTTAGACAACGGCGTAGAAAGCCCCGAGGTGGCTCGTCTGCTCAACACGATACTTTTCGTAGCAGAACCCCAGCCGATGTTGGTAAACATCTGTGCCGAATATCTTTCTTTTGGTGCAGAAGCCTATGCGCACTTAGAGCACCAATATAGTAAGATACTCGAGCTCTCGCCGCAGCAAGACCGCATTCGTATGAAGATACTACAGATCTACAATGAACGCGGTGATAGCGAGGCCATCATACAATGCTGTCAGGAAGGCAGGCTCTATAGCCCCGGCAATGCTATCTACTACTTCCTTGAGGGTATCACACTCGCCCACCAAGGGGCATACAACGAAGCCCTTGACGTGCTTGACGATGGCACAGAATATGCCTCGGCCGGAACAACGCCCTCTGTTATCGCTATGCTCTATTCGAGTCGTGCAGAGATCTTGTTGGAAATGGGCGATGTAGAAGATGCTTGTGCCGCCTACGACAGCGCGCTGGTTTACGACCCCGCCAACCCCGACTATTTGGCAAATTATGCCGTAGTACTCAACGAAAACGGCCTGCAGGCCGAAAAGGCATTAACACTGAGCCGCCAAGCCTTAGACGCGGCAGGCACCGACCCCTTCTACCTCGCCACCTATGCCTATGCCTTAGCGTGTGTGGAACGTTATGAAGAGGCACGCGAGATGAGCGACACGGCTATTACCTATGCTGCACAAACGCCCGACTGGGAAACGAACCCCGACTACGGACGCTTGCTCGACCACACCGGTGATATATACTATCACCTCGGACACACCGGCGATGCCGTGAATTTCTGGCAACAAGCCATACGGCGCATCACGGATAGCGATATTAAAAGTATGATACAACAGAAAATACGCCGACGCAGGCTATAACTCAAAGCTGTCTTAAAAGCCTAATGACCAGTTTGAGTTTAACTCCACAACGACCATTATGAAAAAGCTCCTCCTCTTTGTGGCTTTGCTCGCCCTTACCGCTTGTGGCACGAAGCGCACCATCACCGAGACAAGCACCACCGACACCTCCTCAAGCGGCACAAACGCTGCACGCACGGCTTTTGTGCGTGGCGTAGAGGCCAACAACCTCACCACCGGCACGCTCACGGCAAAGATATCGTTAGACCTAAACATCGCGTCAAAGAGCGTAGCACTGACCGGCACGCTGAAGATGAAGAAAAACGATGTCATACAACTCTCCCTCACACTGCTCTTCGTAGAAGTAGCACGCATAGAGTTCTCGCCGTCCGAGGTGCTTATTATCGACCGCGTGCATAAGCAATATGTGCGTGCCGCCTATAGCGACGTTAGTTTCTTGGCGCAGGCCGGCCTTAACTTCTACTCGCTGCAAGCCCTCTTCTGGCACGAGCTCTTCGTGCCGGGAAGCGAGGCCGCAAAGGTGTCGCCCGAACGGTTTATCCTCTCCTCGGCGGGCGACCACACGCTGCTCTCTATTACTGATGCGCCAGAGCTCAACTACGACTTCCTCGCCGGCAGCAACAACCATCTCATCAACCGCCTATCGGTGGAGGGAAAGAGCACAGCACAAAAGGGCAAATTTGTATGGCGGTATAGCGACTTCACACAAGTGGCGGGGAAATCCTATCCAAAGAAAATGAGCCTCAGCGTCAGCGAGGTAGGCAAAGACATCAACGCCACATTCTCCCTCTCCGCTCTCGGCACCGACAACAAATGGGAAGGCCACACCACACCCTCCTCGAAATACCGACAACGCACCGCCGCAGAAGTCCTCAAAAACTTATTTTAGGTACGTTCTATTCATTCGCTTTGTCAGATTTCTGAGCTATTCTTGCTTTCAGCCTGTCAGTTGAAGAGTGTAGCGGGCTACACAACCGATGAAACTTACAGACGGAAGCAAAAAGAGCCATAAAGACGACAAAAGGTCAAAGCCCCATCTATGTCAAGCTTAACCGTGGAAATTCATAGAACCCACCTTTAGGAACAGCAGCGAAAACAGACACCACGGGTGAGTGCTATAAATTAACGTCTCAAGTTTCCGACGTAATGAAAACCTCTCTGTATTGAAAGTATGGCAACTTTTGCGTTAAGCCAGAAGAGCAAAGCGAAGCTTGCTTCTGCTTTGCCTTGG
>ERZ842401.1266-NODE-1266-length-36660-cov-52.778555_pt1 | contig 36660 bp, 30 predicted proteins | sample MGYA00521270_ERZ842401 | MGnify/ENA primary metagenome ERZ842401 (study PRJEB31892, sample SAMEA3878208) | bioreactor metagenome | biome: Moose rumen | place: Sweden | collected 2011-10 | study: EMG produced TPA metagenomics assembly of the PRJEB12797 data set...
GAGTTTTTTCAGTCGCTGCGCTTGGTGAAAGCGTCTTGCGGCGATATCCGACGGCAAAGGTAGGGAAAAGAACTCGGCAGACAATCGATTCTGAAAGTGCGTTCTTGGAATTTCTTGTAATTTCTTGGATTTTCGGCTTTTTTCGGCTTTTTTCGGCTTTTTCCGTTTATTTTCGGCTTTTTTCGGCTTTTTCCGTTTTTTTTCGGCTTTTTTCTGCTATTTCCGTTTATTTTCGCATCCCCATGAGACAAAAAAAAGCATCAGAGCTTCACTCCGATGCTTTTAGGCTTGACTCCTGGATAGAGATTTCTTATTTGATGTAGTTGTCAGAAAAGTACTTCTCGCTATAACCCTTTCCCTTCGGCATTCCCAATCGTAACAACTCCTGATACATCACATTAGCCATTGAGGGCAACATGACCTTCTCCTTCTTATGCAGTTCTTTCAGGTACTGGCAGATGTCCTGTACGCTCTGATGGGCTACGATCCGCTTGATGGCTCTGTGGATATGCCACGCCTCATCATCCTCCACCTCGGGATGCACAAAGTGGAACAGCTCTTCCTCCTCAGCGGCAGACTCGACAGGCGTCGCCGCCTGCTTCTCCGGTGCAGCAGGTTTTGACGCCTCTGCTCCTTCCAGCTTCATGTTTCCCTCTGCGTCCATCACCACCGTCAGATGCTCCAGGTTGGTGATAAACGCCCCCACGCCGCCCGAGAAGTTGTTGTGGTTGGTGATGCGGACTGTTACCGGCCGGCCGGCCGGCTGCTTTTTCTTTCCTTTTGTTTCCATTGCCTTTTATTTTAGAAGGCAAGGGAGGCAAGCCATAAACAATCAAGTACCAAGGGTTCTCGACGCCCTATAACCAAAATTGTCATACAACCGCCGCCCTCGCCGTGATTCAATGCTTGTCACGTGAGCGGTGGTCGCAAATCTGCTGGTTATTAGTGGGCCTTCAGAACAGGCCCGTCGAGAAATTTTGGTACCTGGGAGATATTGCGGGTCCTGACGCTTATATATCTATATGACTATTATTCTGTCTTCATGTCTATTATGTCGTTTAAATCCTGAGTCCCGCCGGTCTGTATGACAGCTCCGACGGGCTTCTCAAACTTGTTGATGTTTACTGTTATGTTTACTTTCCCGGTTTTCCGGAATCGGGGGGACTGTCCCCCCGTGAGCTCGCAAGGACTATACAATCGGCGCTGCAACTCAAAGTAATGCGCCCGCATACCGGCCACAGACATCTGTAACCTCTCCTTGGCATCACTCATCGAGTTAAACTTGATGGAAATAAAGGTCTTCAGGTTGTCAGTGCCAAGTTCCTTGAAGCCATTGCAGGCGTAGTATTGCAGGATGAGATTGTCGAAATCCCGCTGCTCTTTGTTCAACATGTCAACGTATTGTTTCTTCACAAGCTCTACGCGCTTTGCCCTCTCTATAGGTGTAGAGTCATAGGCAATATATTCCAGCACGTCCAGCAAGTCGCAACGTTGCATCTTCAGCATGTTCTTCAGGAGCAAAAGCTTTTCCTCGGCAAAGCCTGCCTCGTCCAGCGTCCTGAGCAGTTGCTCGCGGGTTTCCGGATTGGCCCATTTCTCTCTGAGGTCGTCGGCATCGGAGAAGAAATCAGGAATCCTGCCAAAGAGTTTCTTTACGTATTCATCAAGTGTGATGAACTCATCGCCAAAGAAAATCTTCTGCTCCCAGGTTGTTTCGAGTGCCAGCCTTCTTCCGTCAGACAGTTTGATGTCTATCAGGCTTGTCCGGGGACCTTCGCACGTACAGGGCAGATTGCCGCACACGGGGCACGGCTCTGGCAGGCAGACACATGGTGTCTGTCCGCACTTGGGACAGGGCTTGGGCTCGCGGGGCGGCTGCTTCCCGCAGGTACAGGGCCAGTTGCCGCAAACCGTGCAGTACTGGTCGCCGTCCCAGTCCGGGTCTTTGAACATCTCGCATGCTCCCGTGAAGTCGTAGATGGTGAAATAATACTTCCCGTCGAACAGGCGTGTGCCGCGACCTATGATTTGCTTGAACTCTATGATGTTCCGCACGGGGCGCATCAGCACGATGTTCCGCACATTGCGGGCATCGACGCCGGTACTCAGCTTATAGGATGTGGTCAGGATGGCGGGCAGCAGCTTCTCATTGTCCTGGAAGGCTCTCAGCATGGCTTCCCCCACTTCGCCGTCATCGGCAGTCACCCGCTCACAATAGTTGTTGGCAGGCCGCCGCTTGTGCTTGTTCACCATGTTGCGCACTATCATCGCATGCTTCTGTGTGGCACAGAAGATAATTGTCTTCTCGTCCGGGTCAATCTTGCCGAGCAACTCCTGCACGCGATGCTCGTCACGCTCCTTGACCTGTATTCTGCCGTTGTAGAAGTCCGACTCCGAATATACCCTTTCAGGGTCTATCTCTCCGCTCTTCACGATGTCGCCTTCCTCGTACTTGTAGTCGTCTATGTTGCTCGTCGCTTCGTCCACACGGAACGGAACGAGGAAGCCGTCTTCGATGCCTTGCTTCAGCGAATAGGTGTATACCGGCTCTCCAAAGTAGGCGTAGGTGTTGGCATTGTCCTTTCGCCTGGGCGTGGCTGTCATGCCGAGTTGATAAGCGGAATCAAAGTACTCCATCAGCTTGCGCCACTCGCTCTCGTCGTTGGCTCCTCCACGGTGGCACTCGTCGATGATGATGAAGTCGAAGAAGTTGCGCTCATACTGCATGTAGTAGGGCTGGTCGTTGGAGCCTGCCGGCAATGCGATGCCCTGCTCCTCCGCCTTCTGGGCATTGGGCGAAGTCATCATCGTCTGGAAAATAGTAAAATAGAGGTTGCGGGCTGTGGGCACCCGGTAGTTGTTCTTCCGCAGTTCCTTGGGCGTCACGCGGCACATCGCATCTTCAGGGAACTGGTCGAAGTCGTTGATGGCCTGGTTCGCAAGGATGTTCCTGTCGGCAATAAAGAGGATTCTCGGTGTACGCTCCACGCCCTTGGCCGACCACTTCGTCTGTGTCAGCTTCCAGCATATCTGGAAAGCCGTGTAGGTCTTGCCCGTGCCGGTGGCCATCGTCAGCAGGATGCGGTTCCGCTGCCTGGCCACCGCCTCCAGCACGTTCTTGATGGCTATCTCCTGATAGTAGCGGGGCTGTCGCCCACCGCTGCGGTTCAGCGCACACAGGTTGAACTTGTCGCGCCAGGGGTTCTCGTCGGGGAAGGTCATCTGCCACAAGTCCTGTGGCGTAGGGAAATGGTCTGTGTCGTGCTCCTTGCTGGGGATGATGTAATCTCCCTTGCCGTTCTGCACGCCCATGTCGATGAACCATATCTCATTGCCGTTCGTGCTGTAGGTATAGCGTATCTTCAGGGCTTCGGCATACGCCTTGGCTTGTCCCACGCCTTCAGAAACGTCTTTCTCGTCGCTCTTGGCCTCTATCACGGCCAGTTTCATGCCCTTGTATTCCAGGATATAGTCAGCCTTCTTGGGGTTCTTATGGCCAGTAGTCGTGATACGGCCCGGCGCAATATAAGCACTCTGCTCCACCAGGATATTGCTGCCGGGAACAATGCCCCAGCCGGCATCCCGCAGCTTGGGGTCAATCTTGTTCAGGCGTGTCTGAGCTTCGTTCATACAGTTTTATCGGTTTTTATTTTGTTGTTTCATTTTTTTTGCCTACTTTTGCCGCGGAATGATTAAATCATATTGAAATGGCAACAATAGCAGCTAACAAACTTTGGGCTTACATAGAGAGTCTCTCGCTTTCGAGGCGCGACCGCAACTGGCTGGCAGGCAAGCTGCTGGAGCCGGCGCATGATGCCGACCCCTACGAGGTTAGCCCGTCGGGCGACACGTTCTTTGCCGACAGCCGCAACGTGAAGGCTGTGGAGGACGACATACGCAAGGCGCACAGCCCGCAGGCCAAGTTTACGCGGCTGGAGAGCAAAGAGGACATCATGTCGATGATTAACGCCCTGTAGGCTATGGCATACGTTGTGCTTCTTTCTGAGCAGTCGAAGGTTGAACTTGCCGCCATCAAGAAAAACGGTGACAAGGCTACAATCAAGAAGATTGCAAACATGCTTCTTGAACTTCAGGAGCATCCGCGAACAGGAACAGGGCAGGTGGAGCATCTGAAGCATTTTGTGTTCGAAGAGACTTGGTCGCGCCGCATCAACAAGCAATATCGCATGATTTACGAGATACACGACCTTGAAGTCTATGTCTCCGTGGTTTCGCTTCGTTCGCATTATGGGGATAAGTGATTGCTCCATACTGTTTCTATTCAAATACTTGTTTTAATATGGCCTGTTTCAGGGCGTCGCACTCCTGGGAAACCTTGTCGAAGTTCGCCTGCAGGCGGTCAACCTTCGATTTGAGGGAGTCGAGGGCGGCGACGATGGATTGCTGCTCGGAGAGAGAAGGAAAACTTACGTGAGCTGCTTCAATAATTCCTTTGGTAATATGAACCATTGTAGCCCCATGTAGATTGGTCATTGTTTGTTTCTTTAGTTCATCAGAATCTAACCAATAGCACATAAAATACTTATTAATTTCTGTGGAACAGACCATCTTCCAAATATGATAGTGATAAATTACTTTTTCACCATCCCATATTCTTGGACCAAATGAAGCAGACCACGCATATAATAAATCACCTTTATCACAATATTTTTCTTCTTCAAGCTCTAAGTCTGAATAGTACCAACTATCATTCGTAAAGAAATTGCCTACACGCAATAAACGATATTTACCCTGTTTAAGCATCTCGTCTTTTGAATACGCTCTTCCATTAATTACTTGACAAATATCTTTTAGAACTTTCTCTTCCCACCCTTCTTTTGGTTCCATCATTTCTTTGAGGGATGCTTGGAAGAGGGCTTTGGCTTCGCCTAAGGCTTTCTCTGCATTCGCCTTCATCGCATCTATCTTTGCAAAAGCAGCGTCAAGATAATCAACGATAGATTGCTGCTCGGAGAGAGAAGGATATTTTATAACAAATCCTGCAAGGTCTTTGTATTTTAGATTATTGATGTTTGCACCCTCTGAGAGAGATTTTATATAATCCTTATAGAGAGGAGAACTAAGGGCGTAGTGAAGATATAACCCATTAACATCATTTCTAGGGGTAATCTGACCCATAAAACCACCAAATGCATAACCATAGTCTTTATCTACATATGCGACTTTGCCAAGATGTGCTTTACTTCCATTTGACATGCAAATAAATAGGCTCCCTTTGCGTAGTCTTTTATCCTCTGGTATTACAAAATCCGACTTCAAGTATTTTAATTCTGAAAAGTCTAATTTCCCAGCAATAAGATCTATGTTGTTTGAGCGCAACACGACGTTGTTAGAGCTATCGACTTCATCATTTTTTGAATAAGTCAACCCCCTTGCAAAAGTTGCAACCTCTCCCAATTTCCTATATGTCCACCCTTCTTTCATTTCACTATCTCCCATATTCTTCTCTTCCCACCCTTCTTTTGGTTCCATCATTTCTTTGAGGGATGCTTGGAAGAGGGCTTTGGCTTCGCCTAAGGCTTTCTCTGCATTCGCCTTCGTCGCATCTATCTTTGCAAAAGCAGCGTCAAGATAATCAACGATGGATTGCTGCTCAGAGAGAGGTATTTGGGGCACCGGAATTGATAGGAACTTCTCAAATTCTATATTGTGAATTCCTGTTGTGGCTTTTTGCATTTTGCGAGTATCTCCACGCAAATACACAAACAATATATATTTATATAGGAACTCAGGGGAAATTATACTCCTGTCTTTAATTCGCAAAACAGATGTGAAATTACTAAATGAGTATTCGCCTTCTTCTTTATCAAACAATACGGTTCTGCCAACTGGCTGCTTTTCACTTCCACCAGATTTCTCTACGATTAGATCTCCTTTTTGGAGTTTTCTTGTTTTGTATTGTTTTGCTTCAACATCAAGATACTCAATATTGTCAAAACTAAGGGTAAATGCTTTTGTAAAATTAGCATTACGAATTACGCCAACATTGACAAACGGTCCTATCTTTCCTTTCCAAAGACCATTCAATTTGTCACACAAATCGCCTATTGAACTATATTCCCACCCTTCTTTCATTTCACCATCTCCATTATTTCGTTAATCAGCGTCTGGTTCTCCTGCCCGAGGGCATAGATGCTCTCTGCTATCTCGCTCGGTGTGCGCTCGTCCACTTCCTCCACCTTGTTGGGATTCTTCACACTGAGGTCGCAACTGTCGTCGAGGGTGCTGACATCCAGCGTCCACGAATGTTCGCTCTCCGCCTTCGTCTTCTGAAGGGTGAGGAACTCCTGCATATCTGCCTCTGTCAACGGCTGCTTCTTGGTGAAGTGTTTATCCACCTGGTAGTACCAAATCTTTGTCGTGGGCTCGCCCTTGGTGAAGAACAGCACAACGGTCTTCACACCGGCACCCGTAAACACGCCGGAGGGCAGGTCGAGGATGGTGTGCAGGTTGCAGCTCTCCAAGAGCATTCTCCTTATCGCACTGGCATCGCCGTTGCTCAGGAACGTGTTCTTAATGACAATGCCTGCACGGCCTCCGGCCTTCAGCATCTTGATGAAGTGCTGCATGAACATGTAGGCCGTCTCGGAGGTGCGAATCTCGAAGTTCTGCAGTACTTCGCCGCGCTCGTTGCCGCCAAAGGGCGGATTGGCCAGGATGACGTTCTTGCGGTCGCTCTCCTGAATCTGGCTGAGGTTCATGGCGAGCGTGTTGCCGTGCGTGATGTTGGGGGCCGACACGCCGTGGAAGATCATGTTCATGGTGGCGATGATATAGGGCAGCCCTTTCTTCTCCTTGCCAAAGAAGGTGTCGCGCTGCAACGTGTCGTGGTCTTTCACGCTCTTGATCTTGTCCTTCATGTAGAGGAACGCCTCGCAGAGGAAGCCTGCCGAACCGCAGGCAGGGTCGTAGACCGTCTCGCCTATCTCGGGGTCAACCACACGGATGATGCTGCGAATCAGGGGACGCGGCGTATAATACTCGCCGCCATTGCGCCCTGCATTGCCCATGCGCTGGATGTTGCTCTCGTAGAGCACCGTCATCTCGTGCTTGTCCTCGGCACTCTGGAAGTGGAGCTCGTCAATCATGTTGATAATCTCGCGCATATTGAAGCCGGAACGAATCTTGTTGTGCAGCTCGCCAAAGATTTCACCTATCTTATATTCCAGGCTGTCCGTCCGCGTGGCGGTGTTCTGGAAGTCCTTGAGGTAGGGGAAGAGCTTCTGGTCGACAAACTCCACCAGGTCGTCGCCACTCATGGCGTTGACGGTATCGAGCACCATCCGGCCCGTCTGCGGGTCGCGCTTCTTGGGCGTTGCCCACTGGCTCCAACGGTAGAAGCCCGACACTAACCGCTTGTAGGTCTTGCCCTCCAGTTCGGCCTCGTCCTCGCGTTCTGTCTCCAGGTCGTCGAGGTATTTCAGGAACAGCATCCATGATTTCTGCTCCAGATAGTCCAACTCACTGCCGCAACCCTGCTCCTTCCACAGGATTTGGTCTATTGCCTTGAATGTATTTTCGTATTTCATAGTTTTATATTACTGAGGTTTCTAATAGTTATAGCTCTGTTCGCCGTCCCACTCGGGGTTGACGGTAATCGTCATGCCGAGGGACGGGGTGCCGGTGGTGTCGCTGGGTTCCAGGCTGCGGGTGGCGCCGGGGGCGGCGGCGCCGGTCAGCGGCTCCTTGTCACACGACACGAAAAGGAGTGCTGCGCCCAGGAGCGGGCACAGGAGGATGGTGGAGGGGGAAAGGTGGAGGGAGGAGAGAGGAGGGAGGTGGGTGGAGGTTGGCCGGGGAAGGGTTAAAGTGTAAGATTTACCCCCCCCTAAAATGCGTAAGTTGCTGAAAGTAAAGTGGTTACGCAACCACTTCGCCATCAGTCGCTCGTTGTGTCGGAGAATCTTTGTCATACGGGGTTTTAGTTTGTCGGCTACAAAAGTACGATTTTTTTCCGAAACCGCAAAACTTAGCGTCAGAAAAAGAAGAATCAGGGCGACAGTCCCACCGATTTTAGGAGCCGACGCCTCCGAGCGTCGGAACAGCGAACTGCCTGCACACAACTGTGACGCTTGGAAGCGTCACCCTCCACCTATACCTTGGCCTACAGCACGGCCAATACGGCAGCCACGTCGTTGCTGGTCATTCCGCAGGACTTCACCAACAGCAATGCCGTCACCGTAGAGTTCACCCCTACGGGTGGTTCGAAGGTCACACTGCCAGTCACCAACACCCTGTCTACCGTGTCCCTCACAGCTGGCACCCGTTACAAGTTCACCCTAAAGATAGAGAAGGTCGGTGTCACCATCACCTCGGTAACGATGGACAGCTGGCCGGCAGGCACTAACCCGGCAGAGTTTACTAAAAGAGAAAACGTATAAAAAGAAGAAATAATCATGAAACTAAAGAATCTTATATTGTTATGCTGTAGCATAGGCTTGGCTTCATGCGTTGTTGACGATGCAGACATGGCAAAGGGGCTGGAACCCGTAACTTTCTCCGTTGCCGATGACCAAGGGGCATTTACCCGTGCCACTTCAAGCATTACTACATTCACACAGAACGAGAAAGTGAAAGTCTTTGTCAAGCCCGACGGAGCCAGCAGCTATACGGGCTATGACTATACAGTAGCAACAACGAGCAGCAGCCCATCCTTGACAGCTCCCTCCACGCCGCCGTACTTCCCCGCAGGCAACAGCACCACCGTACAGGCATACGCCTACTATCCTTCAACGGCAGGGACGACTTTTTCCGTATCAACCGACCAGACGGCTAATGGGTCATCTACAGGCACTACAGACGCAACAAGAGGATATAAAGGCAGCGACCTGATGTATTGTGCTAACAAAACCATCACTAAAGGCAACTCGTCGAGTGCTACGCTCACGATGTCACACAAGATGGCCCAGCTAAAGATTGTGGTCTCGGTAGCCAGCGGCTCAGGCCTGACATTAAAGAGTGTGAAGGTTAATGCGAAGTATCAGGTCTCTTTCACTGCTTCAACCGGCAATACCTCTGTAACAGGCAGTGCAACGGATATTACAGGCTGGACAGGTTCTGCAACAAGTAACACCTGTTATATTCTTATTCCACCGCAGGCTATCAACGGTATAACGGTTAAGATTGCCACAGGCAATAGTACCGCAGGAGAAATAGCTACCTATAGTTTCACCAACACAGAAAGTCTTCTCGCTGGCATGTCATACACCATGAACCTGACGGTTGGCAAACAAGACGTGGGTGTTACTACGTCCATCAGCACCTGGGACCCTTCAGGCACATTGACCATGAATCCCATCCAGTCCGTTCTCGATCTCTCTACACTAACAGCAGACAAAACCATCGAGGATAATATGATTCTGACAGGTACTACGAGTTATAATCTTACTATCGATGTTGGATGTATGGTTGTCTTGTCTGATGCAACTATCAATGCAAGAATTCAATGTTTAGGTGATGCCACAATAATTTTGAATAGAACAAATAAAGTCCCAAAAGGAATTACTCCTGGACCTGATAACTGTATTTTGACAATTGCAGGAGATGGTTCTCTTACTATTGACAACTGTGATGAGGGGAATGCAGGTATCGGTGCAGAAAAGGAAAAACCATGTGGATTTATTGACATATATAGTGGTGATATTACGTCAACTGGTGGCGAAGGTGGAGCTGGTATTGGAGGTGGTGAGAATACTAATTATTTATCTTATTTTTGCTCGGGTGTTGTGATTAGAGGGGGTAATATTATAGCTCAAGGGGGGAAATGGGCAGCAGGCATAGGTAGTGGGGAATACGGAAGATGCAACAGAATTTCTATAGAAGGTGGCCAAATAACAGCTGTTGGTGGCCATGAAGGTGCGGGTATTGGTGGAGGATCTGACTGTTCTTATGGTGATATTGATATCTATGGTGGAATTATTACTGCAACAGGGGGGCAATATAGTACAGGTATTGGTCACGGATACGCAGGACCTGCAGAAAATGGAGATATATCTATTACCATGCCAGTCACTAAAGTAATTGCTGTTAAAGGAGCTTCATCTACCTTTGGGCATATTAATCCGTATTTTAGTAATACCAATTTGTACATTGACGATACACTCTACGACTCTGGCGAAGATGGCAGTAGCCGGATTATAGGTGGCACACGACCAATGACCATTCTTGATGTTACATCAGCACATGTTGGTTGGTTAATAACTAATGATGGCTACGTTTACCAAAAAGTATCAAAAATACCCTCAAACAAGACTGCAGTTGCTATGATATGCTACGTTTATTCAGGAATTTCACCCTATAATGTAAAACCCACAGATACCAGTGGTAACTATCGTGGTCTCGCTATAGCTTTGAAAGATGCCTCTGAAAATGTTTGGTGTGGACAATCATCTGTGACATGTCTTGGTATCCAACGTTTATATTTGGGTGATGCTAAAAGTGATTTGAATGGTATGAAATATACGATGGCTTTATTAAACCATGACGGAACTGGTAGTCATACTTCCTCGGCAGCTCTAGACGCAGCAAGCTATTACATTACACCTCCCATTGGTACTAGTGGTTGGTTTCTACCATCTATTGGTCAGTGGAATCTGATGTTGATGGGTTTGTTAGGAGGTAGTGGCCTTAATTCTACAGAACAAGATATTTATTATGCAGATAAAATTAATGCTAAGTTGACACAAGCTGGTCTCGACGGCAGCAGAACTGCTCCATCTGGTGGAAATGCTCTACAATCCGATGGATATTGGTCAAGTACAGAGTATAATGCAAGCGATAGTTGGGATGTATTCCTTGATGTTGGTGGTATATACAATGACTCTAAAAGCTGCATGCTCTATGTTCGCCCAGTCCTTGCTTTTTGAATCATAGGACAGTCCTCGTGTGAGTTGACGCTTCTCAAACCATCCCCGCCGCTTGTCACACGGCGGGGATGTAAAGGAAAACTTAAAGTAATCTCGTGGCCGACGAGTAATCTCGTCATGAGTGAGTAATCTCGTCCACTACGCCCCGTAGCCTCCCTGAATCGCGGGGAGAGTCCCCGAAGAACTGAAACACACAAGCGCTCTATGACATAATGACACAGAAAATGAAGGAAACGTTTGGAATAGTCATAAATAGTTGTTACCTTTGTGGGCAATTATGAATGATATAGCCGCGGAACTAGCTAAGCTTCAGACACTAAGAGGAATCCAATTTGTTAAACAATTGGAACTGATTTCCTCATATGGAGGCTTTAATCTCCTGAAAGGCGAAACTGCAATCTATTCGGTAGGTGTAGAACAAGATGAGGATTATCCCTCATTATTGGCCGCAGCCCATAAAGCTGTTGAGCATGGCAATACTGTCTATATATTGCCTAATCCAAGGAATAGCAGAACTGCTGATTTTATATTTGAGAAGAAAGGCGCTTTTAAGATGTATGATCTCAAAACGGTATATGGAAAAACCTCAGTTAGTACGCAGTTATTAGATTCTATCGGGCAAAGTAACCGTATATTATTAAACATGGTGGCAGACTACAATGTTCGTTTGCTGGCATCAGATATTAAGACTTACTTTGAGAATAATAAGGATGCGGTTGAGGTTTTGCTATATAAAGGCAAGAAAGAACTGTCTGTGAATAGATATTCTGCACTTAGTCCAATGTTCTATAAACAGTTCCGTAAACGATACGAAAAATAAAAAAAGCCACTTAGAAGTGGCCTTTTATTAATGGAGTAGTATCTGTAAAGCCTTGCTCCCCGCACTCAGCGGCGTAGTCAATCACTGATTGACGTTGCAAAGATAAGCAATATTTTTTTCATTTCCAAATATTTCGAGAAGATTTTGCAATCTTCCGCTTCTTTCCTGTGTCTATTGACTCTAAACTTTATAACTGACTCTAAACTCTACACGATATGATGTACAACGACGAAACATTAGAGCCTGTCCTTTGGCAAGTAGAAGGATGGCTGGACCGCTGGCCGTGGGCCAGCAGGTACTATACGAACGTGCTGCTGCCCGCGCTGGGCGTGTCGTCCGCGTGGGGCATCCTGACGGTACTGGCCCTGCATGTGCTGTTGGCACTGGCGGTACTACTGGCATTGCCGGCCTTCTTGCTGGCAATATTTTGATAATTATACTTTGGCCCGCTGCTGCAGTGATTGCACCAGCGGGCTTCTTCAAATAGTAAATAGACCTGGAAAGCAATGAACGCACTTACGGCCCAGACAAAAAAGGATAGGAATAGGGAAATTCCCCTGACGGTTTAGGGAAATTCCTTTTCCTATGCATCTTTTTCTTCGTAATTTTGCAACGTGAAGTTGAGAGAACAGGCTGCATCTCAGCAAAAAGCAAGCTTTCTGCGCTCGATTTGCACTGTCCTTTGCAACGTGAAAATAAAGTAAAATGAATGTTTAACCCTTTAATGATATAAGGATATGAAGAAAACGATGATGACCTTGATGGCAATGCTGCTGGTGGCAGTATCGGGCAAGGCAATGAGTTATGAGCAGGCAAGGAACGAGGCCCTGTTCCTGACGGACAAGATGGCCTACGAGCTGAACCTGACGGACGAGCAGTACGAGGCTGCATACGAGATAAACCTCGACTACCTGATGGGAGTGACCAGCTATGACGATGTCTATGCTACCTATTGGGAGCGTCGTAATCTGGACATGAGCTATGTGCTGTTGGACTGGCAGTGGGAGGCCTTCTGTGCCGCCAGCTACTTCTACCGTCCGCTGTACTGGGACGGGGGCTACTGGCACTTCGGCATCTATGCACGCTACCCGCACCGTGACTACTTCTACTTCGGACGCCCCGTGTTCTACGCCAGCTATCGTGGCGGTCACGCCTGGCACCACGTCGGCGGACGAGGCTACTACTACGGTCGTCGTGACCACTTCCGCCCGGTGGCCGGTCGTTCGCACTTCGGTATGCTGGACCGCTGGAACCGTGGTGACTTCCGCGGCAACCACCATCCCTCGGCTGCACACCACAGGGGCTACATAGGCGGCCAGCGCTCCAGCTCCACACGTACCACGGTGCATCACGGCCGTGACCTCGGACAGCAGCGCGGCTCGTCCTACGAGAACAGCCGTCGCTTTGGCAGCCGCCCCGGCAGCAGCCGTCCGAGTAGCAGCGCCGTGGAGCGTTCAGGCATTGGCACAGGCTCCAGCACCGGCGCACGCCACCAAAGCAGCGGCTCCTTCAGTGGTAGCCACAGCGGCAGCAACCACAGCTCCTTTGGCGGTGCCAGCCGCAGCAGCGGTTCCTTCAGCGGCAGCCACAGCAGCCACAGCAGTCACAGCAGCGGTTCCTTCAGCGGTAGCCAACGCAGTGCCGGCAGCCACAGCAGCGGCAGTCACAGCAGCAGTGGCGGAGGCCGTTCGTTCGGCGGACGTCGTTAGACCGGTACTTAATAAAGATAGAAACTCCAAGTCTGGTTGTCTTTGCTCAGTTCAAGACAATCAGACTTTAATTTTGTAATCTTCAGACGGACATCGCTGAAGGGCTTGAAGCCGAAGGACTGTTCTACCAGGACTGTGTCGGCGGGTGTGCCGTAGATGGAGTAGCACTGGATGAACAGGCTGTCGCCTACGTGCTGGAAGTTGCCGTACACCTCGCCCTCCCGCGTGTTGTGAATCTTGACGATGTGGCCGGAGAAGCTGACGAAGTGGGTGTCGGAGCTCGTCATGCGCCACTGGCCGAACAGGTCGCCAGCCTCGCCGCCCTCCTGACAGGCGGAAAATAGAAAAGTAAGAAAGTAAAGAGGTAAAAGGGTAAAAAGGTATTTACAGAATTTTTCCATGATAGCCGATTTTGATGTTAAACGTATGGCTGTCGCCGTAGATGTTTCCCAGGTCGAAGGCATAGGCCGCGCTGAACTGCCACGGGCCTGTGGCGTAGATGCCTTGCAGCATGGCGTCGAAGGAGTGGTGCTTCTGGGACAGGGGTACTGAGTAGGTGCCCCAGCCTTCGCGGTAGGAACCCTTGACCAGATAGGACAGGTGGTCGGTCAGCTCGCCGTGGGCGCCTACGTGCCAGGCCTTGATGCGAGTGTCAAGGAACTGCGTGCTGCCATCCTTGTTATAGACGGGAGAGGGGATGAGGGCTATGCCCGGTGTCATGCCAAAGTGGTCGTAGCTGTTGTAGAAGCCGTGGTTGTAGTAGTTGTCGGAGCCTACCACGAGGTCGGTAATCTGGCTGCGCACGGGTTCGGGGAAGTCGCCGCTGTCCCAGTGCAGGGGGCCGGACTGGTTGGTGCTCTGGAAATACTCGACGACGGCACCGCGGACCAGTTGGCGACCGGGAGCCTTGTTGCTGTACTGTAGTCCCCACAGGCCGTCCCAGCCGTTGCCCTTGCGGATGCCGGAGCCGTCCTCAAAGGGATTGTCGACATAGGCTTGCAGCTGGTGGTGGCTGTCGATGTTCCAGCCTATCTGGTAGGTCATCATGCCTACGTGGTTGCCGTAGGTCCAGTCTTCCAGGGCTTCGTTCTCGAAATAGTTATGGTCGCCACGGTCGAAGATGACGAGCCAGAACGCCTTCAGGTTGGTGGGCTTGGTCTTGGCCGTCAGCGTGCCGTCCTCCGCGCGGGTGTAGTTGGTGCCGCCGAACTGTACGGCGTGCTCCAGACCCACCATGGCAAAGAAGTGCTTGGTGGGGTTGGTGCGGAAGTAGACGTGCTTCTGGTGGTAGTAGATGTCAGTGGTGTACTGGTAGTTGGCGCTACCCTGGTAGAAGGCGTCCTCGCGGTAGTGACTGTCCATGGCCTTGCCGTAGCCGAAGTCGATGTTGACCTGTAGCCACTGCCGGGTGTAGGGAATGGTCCAGAAGCCGTTGGTGCCGACGTGCAGCTGTGGCAGGGGCTTGGCATTGGTGCCCTTGACAAACGAACCGCAGGAGAGCAGGTCGTCGCGCACCACCTGTGGCTGCTCACGGCTGCCGGCCTCGACGTAGAACGGACCGTACGACAGGTTGACGTAGCACTGCTGCAGGTAGGCCTTGTGGTCGGCATGTGCCGAGGCTATGGCATCGATGCCGCCCGTCAGCTTCCAGTTCTTGCTGAACGCATGTTCCAGCGTAAGGGCGCCCCGCACGTAGGCCGTGTTCTGACGCGTGCCCAGCACGTGGTGGCGGTTGGTGGCCAGCTGGTAGGCGGTATAGTCGCCCGTGCCGGCGGCAGCCTCCGTCGTCAGGTCGTAGCTGAGGCGGGTGCCCAGTGAGTCCTGGGCTCCGGCCGTGGCAGCGCACAGCAGACAGGAGGCCAGGAAGAAGATGCGCCCGGAGGCAATGTTGCCGAAGGTCATAAGAAGTATCTTCATATCCGTGACAAGAGATTGGTGTTCAAGGTAGTAAAGGTCCATCTCCAGACGGCGCAGCATCTTGTCGATGGTGTCTGTATAGCCGTTCTTCAGTGTGGCATAGCTGGTGACGCCAGGCCGCAACACGTACAGCCGCTCGTAGCGCGGGTCGCGGGCCATGATCTGGTCGATGTAGTATTTGCGCTCAGGACGCGGACCGACAAAGGCCATGTCGCCTATGAAGACGTTCCACAGCTGGGGCAGCTCGTCCAGATGGTGTGCGCGCAGGAAGCGGCCCGTCTTGGTCAGCCGGGGGTCGTCGTCCTGCTGTAGCAGCTCCTCGCCGTTCTCTTCGGCATTGGTCTTCATGCTGCGGAACTTGTAGATGAGAAACGGGCGACCGCCCTTGCCAATGCGCTCCTGCTTGTAGATGGCAGGGCCGCCGCCCAGCTTGATGACCAAATAGCACAGCAGCATCAGGGGCGAGAACAGTACCAGGCACAGGGCCGACAGGATGAAGTCTAAGGTGCGTTTCATGCGGCAGTCTTCATTTTGAGGTTGATACACAGGTTGGCAGCGCAGTAGAGCAGGATGTCGATGGCGATGATGAGGGTGGACGGCAGCAGCGGGTAGAGCAGGCTGTTCAGCACGATGTAGCACAGGGCCAGCGCAAGGATGGTGATGAGCGTCTGGTGCTGTGTCAGTCCCGCCTGCATCAGCTTGTGGTGGATGTGGTTCTTGTCGGCATCGAACAGCGGCTTGTGGTGGCGCAGACGGTGCAGCGTCACCCTGACCACGTCGGCAGTGGGTACGAAGAGTAGCGTCAGCGGAACGAGGATGGCTTCGGGACGGGTGGGCCAGATGACCGTGTTGTCCATGATGCACTTCATGGAAAGGAAGCCCAGGGTGAAGCCCAGCGACAGGCTGCCAGAGTCGCCCATGAATATCTTGGTGTTGCGCTCCGTGCTGCCGAACAGGTTGAAGTAGCCGAAAGCCACCAGCGCACCCATCATGCCGGCCACCAGGATGCTGTAGGTGTTGACGAAGACACCGTAGTACATGAAGTAGGCCAGAAATCCCGTCAGGGCAATGAACGAAAGGCCTGCCGCCAGTCCGTCGATGCCGTCGATGAGGTTGATGGCATTGTCGATGAACACGATGAGGAAGACGGTCAGCGGTATGCCGATAACGGCGGGTATCTCGTAGATGCCTAAGAGTCCGTAGAGGTTGTTGATGTATAGCCCTGCCATGGGCAGCAGGCAGGCGGTGACTATCTGGACAATGAACTTGGTGGTGGCGTTGAGACCTATCAGGTCATCAATAATGCCGATGCTATAGATGATGAGCAGTCCCACCAGGAAGATGGCACTCCAGACGCTGACGGGCAGCGTGTGCTGCTCGGTGACGGGCAGGAAGATGAGTGTGGCGCTGAAGGCCACCAGCATGCTGGGAAAAAACGAGATGCCGCCCAGCCGCGGCGTGGCGTTCTTGTGGACCTTGCGCTCGTTAGGAATGTCGTACAGCCTCTTCTGCTTGCAAAAATCAAGAATCAGAGGCGTGAAGACAAACCCGCAAAATGTACTTAATATGAATGCTCCAAGTAGATATATGATCATAAGGCGTAGTCGTTATATATCTATATAACTACTATTCGCCCGGAATATTGCGTCTGTGTTGAAAAAATATTCCTATGCAGTGTTATCATAATAATAAAATATGCGATATATGCAATATATGCGTATTTAATACGTTCCTTATATAAATAGGAAATGGAGAGAGTATCAATAATAACAGCTACATATAATAGTGCCAGTACTCTGGGTGATACCATTCAGTCCGTATTGGCACAGACCTATGCAGACATAGAATATATCATTGTCGATGGGGCTTCCACCGATGCCACACTGTCTTTGATTCGCCAGTATGAACCATTGTTTGAAGGGCGCATGAAGTGGATTTCATCGAAAGACGAAGGCATTTATGACGCTATGAACAAAGGTATTCAGATGGCGACGGGTGACATAGTGGGGCTGTTGAACTCTGACGACTATTTTACAAGCAATGACGTAGTGGAACGCTTCGTGAAGGTCTTCGCAGATTCCAAGGTAGATGCTGTCTATGGTGATATTCACTTTATCCATGACGGTCAGCCTGACAAGTGCGTCCGTTACTACAGCAGCCGGCGCTTTAGGCCGATGTGGCTGCGTTTTGGCTTCATGCCGGCTCACCCCTCGTTCTACTGCCGTCATGAGGTGTTTGAAAAAGCAGGATTGTACAAGACTGACTATGCTATCGGTTCCGACTACGAGATGATGGTCCGTCTGTTTATGGTTCATCACATCAAGACCAAATATCTGCCGATGGACTTTGTCACCATGCGAACGGGCGGTGCCAGCACCCGTAATGTGAAAAGCCGGCTCCAGCTCATCGAGGACGATGTTCGCGGTTGTCGTGAAAACGGCATCTACACCAATCGGCTGATGATCAGTGTGAAGTTTCTGTATAAGATTTTCGAGATCAGAATGTAAAAAAACAGCCGTTTTATTGTAGAAATGAAAATTTTGTTGTATCTTTGCCGTTGCTAAAAATAATCAGAGAACAGTATGACACAATTGTTGGTAACAGTAGAAAATACATCGGCATTGTCAAATCTGCGTATAGCCATAAGGCAAATGAAAGGAGTGACCAGTGTATCTACTCTAAAGAAAGCAGGCAGCCAGCTCCTCACTCAAGTTGGGGGCAAGAATCACAAGATGATGCCACAACGAATCAACGAATTACAGTCGCTACTGGATGGCTGGGACGGCTGTCTGAGCAGAATCGTCAGTCCTGTTTGCATCAAGGCAATAAAAGACTTCTTGGAAATTGTGCCAGACAGATTGTTGACGAATTGGGTCATGTTCCCAGATTCCCGTGGTTATTTGTATCTGGACTACACCTCCACATCTGGTGTAGCAGGTATAACACAAAAACCTGATGGGATTCTGTATTTTATCCAGAAGGGCGGGCTTGTAGAGAAATCCAGCCATGAGGAGTTGACTTCTTCCGAGGTGTTACATGTAATCAAAAGAGTATATGAAGCGTAAGCAATTAGACTTGCAACATGTGGACAGTAAAGAACACGTTGCTCGCATTATCTTTTCGCCATCATATATTTATAATGGACGTGTGTCGCCCACAGCCTTTAGGTGGGAAATATCGCCAAGCGGTAAAGCAGAGGATTATATTTCAGTACTACGTGATGACGGTAGTGACTTAAAGGCGGAAAGCGAAGGGGCTTGGCTCGCACAGAAGGTGATGCACGCTATGGTTATGCCTTTTTGAATATTGGTGATATTATTCCATTCAGGCTATGATGCAAATTGTCTATGATAATATTGTTTTCGACCTTCAGGACTTTGGCGGCATCTCGGTTGTCTGGCAAGAGCTGTTGTCTCGCATAGCCCTAGATTTCGACGTAGGCTACGTGGATGTGGATGCAGAGAAAAATGCGAACTGTTTCAGGAAGAAACTGGCAATTACGCCCAATCGAGTTCTTGCAACCATCCGTCATGCCCATATGTCGCGCTACCTTCCTGTCAGACTTGACGCTGACGTCCCTTTCGTATTTCATTCCTCGTATTACCGCTATTGTAACAATCCGCAGGCCGTCAATGTCACGACAGTCCATGATTTCACCTACGAACGATTTAGCAGCGGACTGAGGCAAAAAGTACACACATGGCAGAAGTTTGCCGCTATACGCCATTCGGCAGTGGTAGTGTGCATTTCCGAGAACACCAAGCGCGACCTGCTGAGACTGATGCCCGACGTGGACGAGAGGCGAGTGAGCGTCATCTATAATGGCGTATCGGAGGCCTATTGCAGGCTGTTAGAACCGGTAGCAGCTGCCCAGCTGCCATTTCCCCAGGGCACCTACGTGGTTTTTATCGGTCGGCGTGACAAGTACAAGAACTTCGACCTGACCGTAAGAAGCGTGGCTGCCACGTCGTTGAATTTGCTGATCGTTGGCAGCATGCTCAGTAAGGCCGAGCAGGCAGAGGTAGAGAAATACCTGCCGCCACGCCGCTATCAGACCATGAGCCATGTGTCGGACGAACGGTTGAACCAGTTGTACAACCATGCCGCTGCCTTGGTCTATCCCTCGTCGTACGAAGGCTTCGGCCTGCCCGTTCTGGAAGCTCAGCGGGCGGGCTGTCCCGTCATAGCGCTGAATGCCTCGTCGATACCCGAAGTGATAGGCGATACGCCATTGCTGATGCCTCAACTGTCAGAGCAGGCCTTGGTTGAACGGCTGAACCTCCTGGGCGACGGTGAACTGATGAAGCAGGTCAGGGCCCGGGGCTACGACAATTGCAGACGCTTCAGTTGGGACAAGATGGCCCAAGACTATATACAGGTGTACCATAACTTAATGAAGACGAGATGAACATCATAGCATACTATCTGCCTCAGTACTATCCGTTCCGCGAGAACAACGAATGGTGGGGCGAAGGCTTTACGGAGTGGACCAACGTGGGAAAGGCAAAACCCCTGTATTGCGGTCACGACCAGCCGAAGGTGCCTGCCGACCTAGGCTACTATGACCTGCGCATGGCTGAGGTGAAAGAGAAGCAGGCAACCCTGGCCCGTGAGGCTGGTGTGACAGCCTTCTGCTACTGGCACTACTGGTTTGGCGAAGGCCGCGTGCTGCTCGACACACCGCTGCGCCAGGTGCTCGACTCGGGCAAGCCCGACTTTCCTTTCTGTCTGGGCTGGGCCAACGAGACCTGGATGGCAAAGGTGTGGAACCCTGACGGCACCACAGGCGGCAAGGTGCTGATGGAGCAGAAGTACCCCGGCGATGCCGACATAGAGGCGCACTTCCAGTACATCAAGCGAGCCATCTGTGACAAGCGTTATCTGAGGATTGACGACAAGCCCGTGTTCGTCATCTATAAACCCTTGCTGCATCCGCATGTCGAGCACTTCATGGCCTTGTTCAACCAGCTCGTGAAGCAGGCCGGGGTAGCCGACGGATTCTTCTTCATAGGACATACGGTAGACTCGGCCGACATCAACCGAATCCACCAGTTGGGATTCGACGCCGTCAACATCGTCCGCTACGGCGAGCACCGCTACAATCCCAAGGTCACCAGGCGCATACCGTGGGCACTCTTCAAATACAAGGTGCTGAAGCGTCCGCTCGTACTGAGCTACAAGTTTATATCACGCTACTTCATTGACGAGCGTGTCGACACCAGCGAATACGTGTTTCCCACACTGATTCCCAACTGGGACCATACCCCGCGAAGCGGACGCCGCGGCTACGTGTTTCATCGGCCCACGCCCGAGCTGTTTCAGCGCCATGCCGAGCAGGCACTGCGCGTCGTAGCCCACAAGTCACCCTCGCACCAAGTGCTGTTCGTCAAGTCGTGGAACGAGTGGGGGGAAGGTAACTACATGGAGCCCGACCTCAGCTACGGCAAAGGCTACATACTGGCGCTGGCACGGGCAATAGCCAAGATGAAAGAGTGAAGATGCCCGTGGCAATCATCTGACAAAGATGATCTTCCTGTTCTTGATATAGATGCCTCGCTGTGGCAGGTCGAAGTGTTCCGTTAACAGGTTGTTCTGTGCTATAAATAGACATCAGCTTTGACAACCTAATGAGGTTTTAACCCTGGTTTTGTATCTCAGGCGGTAATAGATGAATTTCATCCAAGATCCGTAGCCAAGGGCCTTAAGCATGTTGTAGTGCCTAAGGTTCAGCAGGTAGTTTTGTCTGATATGCCTTAGGCGGTAGGCCAGCGTCAGGCGCTTGATGCTGTTGGCACCTAACGTGTTGCTGCCGTGCTGGCGGTAGTAAACCAAGGGAGTCGAAATGCACTTCAGCTTGCCGTTGGCTTTCATGACGCATAACGTAATCCAAACGTCATGCATGGTGGCTCTCATCGTTGGGTATTGGATGGCGTTCTTGGCTGCTTGGTTGAAGAGCATGGTGCAGCCTGTAACCAGATTAGATGCTGAAGCATCGTTGAAGGTGGTCAGGAACTCAGGATAGATGCCTTCAAAGGCGAAAAAGGAATCGTAAAGGATGTTCAACTGGTCGTCAACCACGTAGAGGTCGGAGAATACAAGGACGGGGCTGGCTGTAGCGGCTTTCTCGGCTAACGTCATCTGCTGGAATTCTGTCTCGACCTTGTTGGGAAGCCACACGTCGTCCTGATCGCAGAACATATAGTATGGACTGTCAACTTGCTGGAGCATGCTGAAGAAATTATCCTTGGCCCCTAACCCTTTGGTCTGGCCAAGAAAGTGAATGTTGGCATGCTGTCGCGTCAATCCGTCGATGACGGAGAGCGTGCCGTCCGTCGAACCGTCGTCCTGAATATAGAGGTCCCAGTCCTTGTAGGTCTGGTTGACGATGGACTCTATCTGCTCCTGGATATAGGCGGCACCATTATAGGTGGCCATCAGTATTGCAATGTTGCTGGGACATGTCATGGTAATCATATATTATGCCTTAATACGGTATCTGCACCCACTGACAAATCCGGACAGGAAGGCTTTCATCCGTCTGAATTTGTCGGGTTCGGAAAAGATGATTCGTACAAATTTCCAAAACAGGATTTCGTGAAAGTAGTATTTTCTATGTTCTTCGCTCATCAGCGCCTTGTGCTTTCTGTAGCAAATGGTGTGTGAGCGGGTCATGCTATACGTGCGGTAGCGGTCGTAATTGGGGGTATACATATGGAATGGCCCTAAACGCTGCGGATGACCTAAAGAGTGAATGAGGCGATGCACGGTGAGGCAGACTATCGTGTACCCGTACGTTGTAATACTTAGAGAGATGTCGTGGTCTACGGCATCAAGGGGGAAAGCCTTCTCGTCGACGCCTCCGATAGCGGTGAGGGCCTGCGTGGGAATCACCGTGCCAGAATTGATGAACAGCCCTCTCGTCTGTATGTCCTTGGCAACGGAAAACTTGTCGCAACCTTCCACGTAGGGCGTGAAGACGGTCAAATGCTGTTGAGCGAACAATCGTTCAACGTCTGAACGATAGGAGCGGAAGTCTTTCCACGCACTGTCCTGATCCATCAGAAGCAGGAAGTCAAAGTGGTGGGTCACGGCATAGTGCCAGGCATAGTTGATGGCCGGGGCAATGCAATGGTTTTGCCCGTCGCCATGCCAGATGACCTTCGCGGACGCTTCAGCCAAGGCACTCATCAGCTGTGGCTGAAGGTTGGACTCGAGCGGCGAATTGTCCCAGATAATCAAGGCGTCGACGTCGCCGATATAGCGTTGGATATTGGCTGCGGCATTCTGGGGGTCAGGATGGTAGAGTGTCACCATTCCCAGCATTCGATAGTTATATGTCGATGCATTCATATTCATTTCCTCCAAAATCCTTTTTCGGTTCCATTAAGAATCTTGTTAAACTGAATCATGTTGATGACAATGCCGGGGATGTTGCACAGACACATCACAGCCATGAACCAGATGATGTCGTGTGTATAGCTGCTGACGGCCCAGGCTGCCGGTATGAAGACGACTGCCATGACCGTCATGTAGAGCTGCAGGCGCAGGGCACCTATACCATTGAGGAAATAGGAGTAGCGCATGCTGAGAATCATCAGAAAGATGTAGAGGGCGGTCATGACTGTCATGGGAAACGGCACGATGTCGGCATCGCCTATCCATACCTGATAGACCCAGGGGGAGACGAGAACCATCAGCGTCATGCCTATGGCAAAGACTAAGGTGAGCAGGTTCATGCGTTGGTTGGCACGGCGTATCCAAAGCATGTCGCCTCGCTCGTAGGCGTCGGTCGTGGCGTTCCAGAACGGCATGTAGACTACGGTGGTGGCCACCATGGCCATGCCGATGTATCTTGTCGCAATCTGATAGGGCGTGACCATTTCGGGGGTGAAGAAATGGGATATCAGGAGGTTGGCCGTCCAGAACTGCAAGAGTCCAGCCAGCTGCAGCCAGAAGAACTTGATGCCAAGGTTGCCCAGCTCCAGTGCAGACCTTAGGTTGACCAAGCGGAACACCGGGCGCAATGCGGGGAAGCGGCAATAGAACGTATAGGGATAAGCCAGCATGAAGACCAATAGTGGTGCGGCGGTGTTGACGACGACGATAGGCAGGAATGTGGCTCTGCCGCTTTTGTAGAGTAGCCATGTGGCAAGAAGGGCTACCGTCTGTCCGAGCGACAACAGCAGATTGTTCACTGCCGGCAGTTGCATGCCCATATAGACGTTGCCGACTGACTTCATGACAAAGGTCAGGCATACCAGGACGACAGCACTTGTCAGAGCCGTGCGTAACTCAGGCAAGAGGTTGGGCTCGACATTCAGGAAAGCATAGACATCAGTATGCCAGATAAGCCACATCAGTATCAGCATGACGGGAATGACCACGCATGTCAGCATAGCCATAGTGGAGCTGACCACCTTGCGGGCCTCTTCCATCTGGTCGTGAGCCACATGGACGGCCAGCCGGTTGCGCAGCCCGTTGCCCAGCCCGATGTCTGTCTGGTCTATCCATACCAGCAGGCTGCTGATGGTCAGCCACACACCATTCTGGTATTTACCCAGACAGTCGAGCGTCAGCGGCACCATGAGCAGGACAACAATTGCCGACCATCCCTTGACGGCAAATGAGCCGATGATGTTTTTCAACAGCAGAGTAGACCGTGTGTTTCTATTTGATGATTTGTCTGTCATGGCGCACTTGTTGTGAAATGGAAAACGTTCGTTGTGTACACATATACGTGAACAGCATCAATTCTGGTATAAACAGTCCAATGGTAAAGAGATTTTCTTGGAAGAACTGTAGCACTAAGATATATGCGAAATAAGTATACAGGCACTTTGAAAAGAAGTTGCCATTACATGACTTGCGGTATAGGATGCCACACATCAAACCATAAATGAGACCTCCACCAGCGACGCCCATATATCCGAAGTCTTGAAAGAACGGCTGGAATATGGTGTAGACATTGGTCGTTACAGGAACTGACACAAAGGGTTGTAGTCTGTCATAGACGATGTAGATGTCGGCTACGTGTTTATTAAGAATATAATAAGCCGTTGGAACCGTTCGGGCAGCAAATTGGTGTACAACGTCCTGAGTGATTTCTCCAAATGCTACAGGAGGAGAAAGGATATACATGGCAATAAATCCCCAAATGGTTTCTTCCCGCTGGTATTCACTGTCTTCTTCGGCTCGCATGAGGTTGAAGGCAAAAAAGAAGAGTAATATGAACAGGAAGATGACAGCAATGGAACGAAGCTTTATGTGTTTCCTTTCGTACAGAACAAATAATACGCAAAAGAAAACCGTGAAGATCTCGCCTTTCTCCATAATGGCGAGTGAATTTAAGATACATGCACTGCAGGCCCATACCAACTGCCACATCTTTACCTTTGGATATCGCCAAAGCGACACAAGCATCAGGGCGATATTGATGGGTACACTATAACTCAGATAGCCGACGTCCAAATCTCCAGATACAGCAAAGTTACGTACGTTATTCATAAAGTCCTCTGTACCGAACATCAGAACGACATCATAAATCTTCTTGACATACAATGGCGTCATTACTATACTGAGAAAGAGCAGGAAATAGTATGCATACAAGTTTAATCTGGAGAATTCCTCTTCATCATTCTCTGCTGGTTGCCTACGGTCAAGCAAATTGTAGGTTAGAAAGGATGTGGTACAGAAAAAGAACAGCCACAGAATCAAACTGATATAAAACTGATCTTTAGGTGCATTCAGCAGTGTGGGATTGCGAAAAAGCAGAAGGAAGAGCATACCTCCCCAAACGGCTACAGTTAGCGTCCACGGCGATGTCAGGCCTCCTAATTCAAATTTCAGTTTGCCGGATAGTTTCTTTTGTCTGTAGAGTATAGCCCCTTTCGTCAATAGTAACGCCATAAAGACGAAACAAGCAATATACTCAATCATTCTTTTGTCAGGTGCCGTAGGCGTAGTTGTTGCTTGTATGGTAGAGAAAGCCGGGGATTCTCTTTGAGACAACGCCATTTGTCTGACACACTCTTCGGTGGATTTCTTTAATTCCTGATAAGCTAACCGAACTTCTTTCTCCAGGAATTTGAGATGTTGTTGGTCGGCTTTGTTCTTGGGGTTATAGTGTGTGTCAAAGAAAATATCATAGTTATGCTGCGCTTTTTCATATTTCTCCTGATTGTCGCGTTGTCTTTCTTTTGCATTTTCCAATAGCTTTGTCGCCAGTGTATGGCGATAATTCGTTAAGATGTCCTGCAAATGGGCTGTAACGTTATCGAGCATTTCAGCTGCAACGTCGGCATCACGGTCCGTAAAAGCTATAATGAGGGTTTCCTGTAGGCTATTGAAATTATAATTGATGTGGTCTTGTATGGCTTCTATGGTGTCAGTGGTTTGCCAGATGTGCCGATGTTGCATGACCCAGTGGCCATAGTCCATTCTCTTGCCTGCCAATTGCTTGCGGGCAATGCTTCTGGCAAAATCATCGGTCTTGAGCAGCTTGCAATAGACACCCATGTCATTGATGCCGCTATTGCCATTGTTCAGGACGTCTTTAAGGCGGGCTTTCATGTCATTAAGACCTATGACCAAATCCATTTCCTTATATTCGTCGCTGACTTTGGTGACGGCAGTAAAGTGCTTAGGCATACATAGCCATACTACTATAGCGAGCAGTGTGGCTACAATGGTAGCGGTAATGTATGGATGCCTGTTTATCACTTAAATGTTGATGAACTTCTCACGATTTTTCCATAACAGCATGATACTCCGCAGCATGAAGCCCAGGAACATCCAGATAATGAAAGTCACAACCTTGGGACGACTGCTGTGTTTGACGGGAACAGCCGCTTCTTGTACGATAGTGAAAGCTGGGGTTCGTTCTTGTACTTTGGCCTTGGCAAGCTGCAGCTGTTCAACTACTTGCTGGTAGATGTTGTATTTCAGTTGCATCTCGTTTTCAAGGTCGTCCAACTGTGATTGTACGGATTGCAGGACAGCCTTGCTGTTGGCATCGCCAAACGAGGCGTATTTCTGACGTGCCTTTTTGTATTGCTGCTCAGCCTCTATGAAGAGTTTCTGCATGTACTCCATGTCAACTCGGGCTTTCTTGGTACGATAGTCCGTGATAGCCTGCTGCAAATGTACCTGAACGGAATCGGCTACTGTTGCAGCAATCTGTGGGTCCTGGTCAGTTACTACGATAGTGATGACGTTGGTCTTCTTGTCTACAGAGCAGTTGATATTGCTCTTAATAGCCTTGGCAGCCTCGTCCTCTTTTTTTGTCAAGTGCTTGGGGTCGGGCTTGTGGCCTGGAGCTGCCGGTTCCTTACTCGACAACGCCTCCGTTAGCATAACGATGCCTGCTCTTGGATAATCGAGAATACCCATTTTCTGGTGCTTCTGAATATACTCCAAGTATGAAAATGACTCGCCGGTCTTGCTCTTTGTCACAGTAACGGGAAACAAGCCTACAATGAAACCTGTAGAACCCATCAGGTCAGGATATATTTCCGGATACAAGGCATCGCCGGTCTGTCCGATTTTCATGTTCATGCCCACCATAGCGGCTATAGAAGAAATGCTGCCCGAGAAACTACTGCCTGACTCCTCGGGGGCAAGAATGACAGTCGATTTATAAATCTTGGGCGTGCCAAAGGCTAACAACACACCAATAACACCTGCTACGCATGAATATATACAAACTTTCTTCTTGTCGGCAAGGAGCAATCGGATAACTTCAACCACATTTATGTTGATGATTTTATCTTTCTTTTCTTCCATAATCCTTTTAGCTGTTTACTTTAGTTTTAAGATTTTACATTGCTCATAAATTCATCAAGTTCGTTCTGCGCAAACTTCCAGCCAGAAATGATCCCATTTCTATATCATCTGTAGTGTTTCCGGTTGACTGTATTTCAATTTCGTAATACCCTTTATAAGTGATGCACTGTAAGGCTTCTGGAGTGCAGAATACTATCTGATGCGTAGGATGCTTGAAGCGAGCTAAAGCCCAGAATGCTTCGCGAGATATTGCTCCGGAGACAAAGTCTTCTACATAGTCCCATATCTGATCGTCGGCCATTGGGCCTTCCACAATATCGTATTGATGCTCCTTCCCTCTGCGGCAGTCCGCCACGAAGTTCAGCCATTCGTCAGTCATCTCAGGGAAAGTGAGGATATTTATTTTTTCTTGTGGATCATATTCATAGCGTGTTACGATGTGTCCCGGCTTCTTGGTCAGAGCCCATTTCTTGGCTTGCAGTTCAAACCGTGTACAATAAAAACCATATCCGAAGTCCTTGTAATGTCCGTAGACTCGAATTTCGGGCTGCTCAACAATCATATTGCTACCGTGAAACAAGATGGCCTTTTCTTCCATAATATACCTAATTGAAATTCCCTTGGTTGAAAGCTCGAGTGATGACGTAGGACGGTTCGTAAAATGCTGAGCAGTTGTAATTGTCGATTTGTTGGCAGATAGGAGAGTGGTAGACTTCTGACAACTTATCTGCCACGTCGTCGTGTGAGTTCATGACAGACATAATGAGTCGTGCGTAAACCTTTCCCATCTGTAAGGCAGTTGGAGGGGTAGGGGTGAGGCTCTTGTCGACATTTGTTACGTCGGTTGTTCCCTTGTTCAGCTTGTATTCTTCTATCCATCGGTCTGCCACATCGTCAGGGTTCTCGCTATGGAGTACATCGGCCAACGAAAGGTTGCGAATAAGCTCCTCTCTGCCAATGTGCTCCACAACATAGACATTGGGCTGCTTGATGCGACGTGCAGTTCGCTCTATCATATAGCATACGAACTTCAGATCGTCGAATGTTATTTTTTTTTCAGGGAAATATAGATTAGTCATTGTTAAATCATTTACTAGCAGACTTCGATTATCTCATTACTTTGTTAGGTTGGCAATGGTGGCGATCATGGTGCCGAGGGAGGCCGTGCTGGTGCCTATGCTGAGCCACTCCTGGAGGCCGAGGCCGTGACGCTGGCGCTTGGTGGGTACGACAATCTGGCAACCGGGGGCGGGCTTGTGCTTGCGGTCGGCGCGGGCCACCATGCCGTTCATGTAGATGATGATGGTCTGGCTCTTCTTGGCTGTCGAGGTGGTGCCACCGGCCAGGTCAATGTAGTAGTCGGCGTTCTTACCGTCCTTGTAGTAGACGGTGTTGGGGTAGAGCACCTCGCCGTTGATCTTGACCGTGCCGTCGTAGCGTGGTACGACAATGCGGTCGCCTTCACGCAGGATGGGGTCGTCGTCGCTGCCTGGATGCAAGAGGGCTTTGTCGAGCTCAATACCTACGGGGTAGTTGGCGTTGACCATCAGCTTGCGCACGTCAATGGAGTCCTTGCCGGAGTTGCGCTGGGCGGTACGAAGCACGGTCTCCATCATGTCGCGCTCCTCCTGAGTCATCAGGCGCAGCAGCTTGGTGCCTTCGGGATAGGCGCGCTTGGTCAGTCCTCCAGCCTGCTTGATGACATCGCTCAGCCGTTGTCCCTTGCTGGACAGGGCGTAGATGCCTTCAAACTGTACCTCGCCTTCAACGGTGACGTTCTGCTGTTCGGTGTAGTTGGGCGAGCGGCGTACGTAGACCTCGTCGAAGGGCTGCAGCGTGAAGTCTGGCTGGTCGCTGATGCTGAAGTCGGGAGTCAGCTTGAAGCTGAAGCTCTGGGCTATCTGGTCGTCAGCCTCAGTGGCATGTGGATTGGTGATGCGACGGGCCACGTCGACCTTGACCAGCGAGGCTGCCTCTGTCGGGCCGCCGGCCTGTAGAATGAGGTCTTCTACGGTTTCGTTCTCGGCATACTTATAGACGCCGGGATAGAGTACTTCGCCATTGATGGTGACGGTCTGCTCTGCGTTGCGTTCCTCGCGGCTGGCTATGTAGAGCACGTCTTCGTTGCGCAGCGGCAGGTCCGGCTGTGTACCTTCCAGGATGCCGCGCAGGTCGACGCTCTGCACTTCCAGCGTGCGGTCAGCCTTCATGCGGTGCATGACGGCGTGCTGGGCAATGGCGCCTTCGGTCAGTCCGTCGGCTGCCTCAACCAGCGTCTTGACGGTATTGATGTTGCCGCCTACGTGGTACATACCCGGACGGAAGACGGCTCCCTTGATTTCTACCATGTTCTGGTAGCGGTTCAGGGTGGAGTCTACGCTGACGGAGTCTTCATCCATCAGCTTGAAGCTGTTAAGGTCGAACTCGCCCACGCTGAACACTGAGTACTGGTTGCCGGCCTTGCGGTTGATGCGGATGGCCTTGGTGTAGGCGTCGCCAGTGAACCCTCCGGCATAGCGCAACAGGGTGGCCGCACTCTCCGTCTTCTTCATTTCGTAGAACATGGGGCGCTTCACCTTGCCTGTGATGTTGACCAGTGCCTCGTAGGGGCTGACGGTGATGACGTCGTTGTCCTGTAGGCGTATGTCGCCGCTCAGACGGCCGTTGAGCAGGAAGTCGTAGACGTCGACGCTGGTGACGAGGCGTCCCTTGCGGTAGACCTTGACATTGCGCAGCGTTCCTATCTCGTTGGGGCCGCCGGCCATGTATAGGGCGTTGTAGACGGTGGCAAAGGCCGACATGGTATAGGTGCCGGGCACCTTGACCTCACCCATGATGCTGACGGTGATGGTGCGGGTCTGACCCAGCGTCAGCTCGATGTTGGAGCCCTGGTAGCGTGGTCCCAGTACGCGTTTCAGCTTGGCCTTGGCCTGACGGACGGACAGCCCGCCCAGCTCAATGACGCCAATGTCCTCGATGGTGATGGTGCCGTCAGGCGAGATGGTCTCGCTGACGTTTTCCTGTGAGGCTCCCCAGACGTCAACGTTGACCACGTCGCCAGGCCCCAGACGGTAGTCCTGCGGGGTGGCCAGGTTCATCGAACTCTCGAAGGTGAGGTCTTTGTTGTTGAAGATGTCGTGACCGAATATCCGGCGTCTGGGGGCTTTCTCCTCGTGGTAGTATCTCAGCGAGTCGGGCATCATGAAGTCCATCGCCTCGTCCATGGCCACGTAGTCCTCGTCCTCGTCGTCGTAGGTGTGCCGCTGAATCTGATTCTTGGCCTTCTGGTCCTTGATGCGGAACTGCGAAGCCCGCTTCCTGTCCATCTCCTTCTGCTCGACGCGCTTCTCGCCGTTGGCTTCGCGCATACGGCTCTTCACCTCCTTCGAACCGGCAGTGATGTCGTCGGCTCCCAGTGCACCGTTCTTTATTTGCTTCTGGTATTTCTTTTGTATACGGCGAATCTGGTCGATGGTCACACCGCGCTGCATGAGCTGGGTGACTATCTGCTGGCGCGATGCTCCCTTGGCATTCTGCTCTATCACGTAGTCCATTACCTGATTGTCGGTCATTCCCGACTGTGCCGTCGCTAAGGCAGAGGTTAGCAGCAGGCTGATGAGGATAAGAGATATTCGTTTCATTGTTAAGTACGTACTTATTTATATTATATAAAAACACCTCTGGGGGCGATTTATTGCGCCGTGGCTGACATTTTTTTCAGTCATGACCCCCAATTTGTTCAGAAGTCGTTCAGTACACGGACTACAGCCTGTGCTTCCTGCAGTGTCAGCACGGGGCTGATGGGGAGGCTCAGCTCCTGTCGGGCTATCTGCTCCGTCACAGGCAGCACCATGCTGTTCCACGCCTTGTAGCACTCCTGCCTGTGGGGTGGGATGGGGTAGTGGATAAGCGTCTGTATGCCCTGCTCCGTCAGGTATTGCTGCAGACGGTCGCGCTCAGTACAGCGGACGGGGAAGATGTGGTAGACGTTCTGCTTGTCGTCCAGTCGCCGCGGCAGACTGATGAGCGGATGACTGATGTGGTCGTAGTAGTAGCGGGCTATCTGCTGGCGGTGCCGGTTGTCAAGGTCCAGATGGCGCAGCTTGACGTCCAGTATGGCAGCTTGTATCTCGTCCAGCCGGCTGTTGCGGCCCTTGTATCTGTGGACGTATTTGCGGCTGGAACCATAGTTGGCTAGCGCGCGTATGCAGTCGGCCAGCGCGTCGTCGTTGGTCGTCACGGCACCGCCGTCGCCCAGGGCTCCGAGGTTCTTGCCAGGGTAGAAACTGTGACCGGCAGCATCGCCAAGTGATCCTGTCCGCTGATTCTTGTAGCGGCAGCCGTGTGCCTGGGCATTGTCCTCCACCAGTTTCAGGTTGTTTTTCCGGCAGAGCTCGCCGATGCGTTCCGTATAGGCGCAACGACCGTATAGGTGGACAATCAGTATGGAACGGGTACGTGACGTGATGGCTTGCTCGATGAGGCAGTCGTCCATCTCCAGCGTGTCCGTGTCAGGCTCAATGAGCACGGGGCTCAGCCCACTTTCCGTAATAGCCAGGATAGAGGCAATATAGGTGTTGGCCGGCACGATGACCTCGTCGCCGGGCTGCATCACGCCCATCTCTATGTAGGCCCTGTAGATCAGTGTCAGCGCGTCCAGTCCGTTAGCCACGCCTATGCAGTGCCGGCAGCCTATGTACTCGGCATAGTGCTGCTCGAACGCGGCGGTGGCCTGTCCCCGCAGGTACCAGCCCGACTGGATGACATTCAGGGCCGCCTGTTGTATCTCGTCTGCATGGAGCTCTGTGACAGCTTTTAGGTCTAAAAAGGGTATCATGGGTGCAAAAGTACATATTTTTTTTGAAATATTTGTTTTTTCACAAAATTATTCGTACCTTCGCAGCCGGATTACGATACATATCACTTGGGGTTGACTGGATTTGACAGCAAGATGAGATGGTACGTAAGCATGCGGAGTGACGACTGTGTTCTCCATAATCAAGTCGGTCGAAAAATTAATTGGCAACAATGAGTATGCTCTCGCTGCCTAATCGAAGTACAGTAGATTAAGGCTCAATTCCGTCACCAGGTGACAGAACGAGACGTCGCTCCGAGGATGTTGTTCCGAATCCAACGATCCAGCGGCGCAGGTTAAATCGGAAATAGTCGTGTCAGGCCCCGATGGCATGATGAAGTTTTAGGGGATAAGGCCGTGGTTGGTGGCTTGGGTCTTGTCACGGCACGAAAATGAAGGCCAAGATAAGCATGTAGAAAGCGTATGGTTTCCTTGTTTGGACGAGGGTTCGACTCCCTCCAGCTCCACATCGTTTCACTGTAGAGAGCGCTCACTCTCGTGAGGGGGGCTCTCTCTTTGTTTTAAAACCTAAAGCTGATTTTGTGATGACAGAAAAAAACACAGAAACATGGGTAGCGTGCTGGGGCACGGCCACTTCCATCACCAATCGTCGCGAGGCTATATATTCCAAGGACCTGACACTGCGTTATCCGGTCAGGATGTGTTTCAGCGGCAGCATGCTACGTTTTCGTTTCTCCAACCTCACGGGGACAGAGCCGGTCACGCTCGACAAGGTCTTTGTGGGCCATACCCCCGTCACCTTCGGTGGCGAGGTCAGTGTCTGTCTGATGCCTGGCCGGGAGACGGAGAGCGATGCCGTCAGCTATGCGGTGAACCGTGGCGACACTATTGAGGTGAGTATGTATATGGCAGGCTTCACACAGATGAACAGTGGAACGCTGGTCACTGGGCCGCTGTCGAAGGGCTACTACGCCTATGGCGACTATGCCGAGGCTGACGAGCTGCCGCTTGACCTGACGCGTAACACCAACTGGTACTACTTTCTGAACACCATCGACGTGCTGACGTCGGCAGGGAATCATGCCGTGGTGTGCTACGGCGACTCCATCACTGCACAGTCGTGGCCTGACTATATGGCGCAAATGGCCTTTGGCACAAATGCTGCCATCATACGCCGCGCCGTCAGTGGCACGCGTATCCTGCGCCAGTACGACTGCATCACCTATCAGGCCTACGGTTTGAAGGGTGCCACGCGCTTTCCTGTCGAGATGCGGGTGGCCGGTGCGACGGATGTCATCATCCAGCACGGCATCAACGACATTATCCACCCCGTGGGCACCGATGTCAATCCCTTCCGTCCGTGGAGCGACCTGCCTACGGTGGAGGAGATGGAGCAGGGGGTGGAGAACATCTACGTCAAGCCCGCCAAGGCCATGGGGCTGAAGGTGTGGAGCGGCACGCTGCTGCCCATCTACGGCTGGCGCACGTACAATGAGGAGCGTGAGCAGATGCGTCAGGCCTTCAACGAGTGGCTGCGCACGTCACCGGTCTTCGACGGCTGTATCGATTTTGATGCCGCGGTGCGCAGTGTCACCAATCCCAAGGCTTTTGCCGACGGCTATGACAGCGGCGACCACCTGCATCCCAGCGAGCGTGCCTACGAAACCATGGCACAGGCTGCTGTACACAAGTTGGTGCGCAGGATGCCGCGATATGACCACGAAGAGCTATTCTGATTTTTTTCCGCGAATAATAATAAATGGTATATGAAAAAAGGACAATTCTTGATAATGGCGCTCTTGGCACTGGCCGTGCCGGTGTTAGGACAAACCAGCCAGCGTGAGACGCTGCGGCTGGACGAGGGGTGGAAGTTCGCCTTGGGTCATGCAGGCAATCCACAGAAGGACTTTGGCTGTGGCACCGAGTACTTTAACTATCTGACCAAGGCCAACTCGATACACAACGAGGGCCCCTATGCCACGAAGTTCGACGACAAGGCGTGGCAGGAGGTCAGCATCCCGCACGACTGGGCGACGACGTTGCCCTACGCCCCTGAGGCCAGCCACTCGCATGGCTACAAGACGGTAGGCTACAAGTATCCGGAAACCAGCGTAGGGTGGTATCGCAAGACTGTCCATATTCCTGCCGGCGACTTGGGAAAGCACCTGATGCTGCAGTTTGACGGCATCTTCCGCAACGCGCAGGTGTGGTTCAACGGCTTCTATATGGGTACGGAGCCCAGCGGCTATGCCACGCAGGTCTACGACGTGACGGAGTACGTGAACTATGGTGGCGACAACCTGATCTGTGTGCGTGCCGATGCCACGCTGGAGGAGGGCTGGTACTACGAGGGAGCAGGCATCTACCGCGACGTGTGGCTGGTGAAGACGGCTGCCGTCAGCGTGGCACCTTTCGGAACCTTTGTCTATGCTGACCTGAAGGCGCCCTATGACCAGGCTTGCGTCAACGTCACTACCGAGGTGTGCAACAGCTCGTTGGAGAACCAGAAGTGTGACTTGGAGCAGCGGCTGATAGATGCCGACGGTCAGACGGTGGCAACGGCCAGGACCAACAGTTCGTTGTTGTTGGAAGGCAAGGATAGCCGCCAGTGGGGGCTCGTGCTCAAGGTTGATAATCCCCATCTATGGAGTCCCGCCGACCCTTATTTATATAAGGTAGAGACCACCGTCTTGGCAGATGGGCAGGTGACGGACGTCTACGAGACTACCATCGGCATCCGCGAGGCAGTGTTCGATGCCGACAAGGGATTCCTGCTCAATGGTCAGCCGCTGAAGCTCAAGGGAGTCAACATGCATCAGGACCACGCCGGGGTAGGGACTGCCTTGCCCGAGGCGCTGATGGCTTGGCGCATCAGGCAGCTGAAACAGATAGGGTGTAACGCCTACCGCTCGTCACACAACCCCATGACGCCAGCCCTGCTCGACATCTGTGACCGTGAGGGCATGCTTGTGATAGACGAGAACCGGCTGACGGGCATCAACAAGGAGCACCTGCGGCTGCTGGAGAACATGATTAAGCGCGACCGCAACCACCCCAGCGTCATCCTGTGGAGCGACGGCAATGAGGAGTGGGGCATCGAGAACACCGTGCAGGGTACCCGTATAGCTGCTGCCATGCGCGAATATACCAGGCGGCTGGACCCCACGCGCCACTCGACCATTGCCAATGCTGGCGGCGGGGAGATGATCAAGGGACTGGACGTGGTAGGGTTCAACTACATCCTGCAGAACGATGTGGACAACCGCAAGAAGGCTAACCCGACGTGGAAGATAGTGGGTACGGAGGAGACGACAGGCTGCGGCACGCGCGGCGTCTACTTCAAGGACGAGGCACAGCCGGGACGGATGCCGTCCATGAATCTGGAGGCCGACAAGGACGGCACGGAGAACCGCATTGAGCGTGGCTGGCAGTTCTATGCCGACCGCGACTGGGCGGCAGGGCTGTTCTACTGGACAGGTTTCGACTATAGGGGTGAACCTAACCCGCTGCAATATCCCGCTACGGATTCGGAGTTTGGCATACTGGACTACTGCGGCTTCTGGAAGGACGAAGCGTGGTACTTGAAGTCGTGGTGGACGGATGAGCCCGTGCTGCACATCTTCCCCCACTGGAACCTGCAGGGGCATGAGGGCGAGAAGATTGATGTGTGGGCATACAGCAACTGCGACGAGGTGGAGCTGACCGTGAACGGCAAGAAGCTGGGTCGGCAGAAGATGCCTCGCAATGGCCATCTGAAGTGGGAAGCAACCTATCAGCCCGGCCGCGTGGTGGCCACAGGCTATAAGAACGGTCGCCGTGTCCTGACACAGACGGTAGAGACCACCCAGCCCGCTGCACGGCTGGTGCTGAAGACAGACCGCAGCCAGCTGGTGGCTGACGGGCGCGACGTTGCCGTCGTCACCGTCGAGGTGCAGGATGCGAAAGGTCGTCTGGTGCCCGATGCCTGTCCTCGGCTGACGTTCACTCTCGATGGCAATGCCCGTATCCTTGGAGCCGGCAATGGCGACCCCTCTTATCTTGGTGAAGACCATCCCCGCCAGCAGAACTGCCGTGAGTTCAGCATCCCCGCCTTCAATGGTTTGGCCCAGGTGCTCGTACAGAGCAGCCGCCAGCCCTCCAGCGTGACGCTCAACTGCACCGCTGACGGTCTGAAGTCTGCCACGCTTGGCATTAATAGTGGTCAGTAACGTACTCTACCGTCTCTTCTGCCAGCAGATGAGTCATTTCTCGCAGAGCCAGTATTCCGAACAGCCGTTCACCATGCGGTGCTGGAAATTGAACCGGTAGTTGTTCATGGCCTTGCCTAAAACGGTCGGCGTGGCCCGCTTGGCATCGAAGTAGGCATAGCGGTCGGCGAAGGTTGAGAGGATTTCCGTGGTTCCCCACCAGCGGCCCTCGCCGTCCTTGGGCTTGCGGAAGGTCTTGTTGATCATCTCCACCAGGTCGACGGTGCGCTGGTAGGGCACGTTCTCCTCTATCAGCGTCTGTATCTCGTCGTCCTCTAACCAGAACCGCTCTCCCTTATTAAAGAGGTGCAGGGCCTGGGCGTAGAGCTGGGGATGGTCCAGATTGTCCGTAAAGTCGATGCTCTTGCCATTGGGAATACCTACGCAGACGAAGCGGCGCGAGCCCGTGGGGTCGACCAGCGGCTGCATCTGATTGGTGGTGCCGATGAACGAGGTGTAGCGGCGATACTGCTTGATGGTCTTG
>ERZ842401.1267-NODE-1267-length-36611-cov-5.901712_pt1 | contig 36611 bp, 32 predicted proteins | sample MGYA00521270_ERZ842401 | MGnify/ENA primary metagenome ERZ842401 (study PRJEB31892, sample SAMEA3878208) | bioreactor metagenome | biome: Moose rumen | place: Sweden | collected 2011-10 | study: EMG produced TPA metagenomics assembly of the PRJEB12797 data set...
GACCGTTTTCTTCCAGGCAATCTCTCCCCCGCCTGCCGGCGGGCAGGTCTCGGCTCTTCGACAAACGCAGGGACTGAAGACAAAAGATGGATATAGGGCAGGAAATGGGTGAATGTAAAAACGAAAATAAGTGCTTATGGAAAATTTTTACGACCTTCAACTGGCAAGCACACTTCGACAAGCCCAGGGACTAAATACATCATTGAAGTCGGCATGCGCTTTGGGGCCCTCGCAGCGAGTACTGAAGAACATACTCACGGTTGCGCAGGCCGAATGCACTCTGCTGCAACGCATAACATCGCGGCAGCACTGCTTCCAACCCGTACGTCGCGGCTCGTTAAGGATAGATGTATGTCTTAACTGACCCTGCCGGCGGGCAGGTAGTTGAGAGTTCAGGGTTTAGAGACAGATAACAACAAGACATGGAAAAGAGAGACATTGTATGCAGTGGCATACGTCCCACAGGCAATTTGCATTTAGGGAACTATTTCGGAGCGTTGCGTAATTTTGTTGCAATGCAGGAAAGGTTTGACTGTTATTTTTTCATTGCCGACTATCATTCGCTTACGACGCACCCGACACCGGGAAGCATCTATGGCGATGCGCGGAAGATTATGGCCGCATACCTCGCAGCAGGACTGGACCCCGACAAGGCGACGCTATATTTGCAGAGCGATTTACCAGAGACGGTAGAGCTGTACTTGTTTTTGAATATGAATGCCTATCTTGGGGAATTAGAGAGAGTTACGTCGTTCAAGGATAAAGTGCGGAAGAATCCGAACAATGTAAACGCCGGTTTGCTGACCTACCCAACACTGATGGCATCGGACATACTGATACACAAGGCGACGAAAGTGCCGGTTGGCAAAGACCAGGAGCAACACTTGGAGATGGCGCGCACATTTGCCGGGAGATTCAACACCATGTACCGGCGCGAGGTGTTCCCCATGCCACAAGCGATAGGGGCGGCAACAGGACTGGTAAAGATACCAGCACTGAACGGGGCTGGGAAGATGGGGAAAAGCGAGGGAGAGGCCAGCACGATATTCCTGACCGACGAAGCGGACGTAATCCGCAAAAAAATCATGAAAGCGAAGAGCGACAGCGGCCCGAGCGAGATGAACCAAAAGAAGTCAGAGGAAATCGAGAACCTGTTTGCACTGATGAGGGCGGTTTCGACAGCTGAGACTGTGGAATATTTTGACGACCTGTATAACCGGTGCGAGATACGCTACGGCGACATGAAGAAACAGTTGGCAGAGGACATGGTGGCCTTTGTCGAGCCCATCCGCGAGCGGATAAAGGAGTTTTCAGCAGACGAGGGGATGCTTGCGCGCACGCTTGACCGCGGCAAGGAAAAGGCAAGGGAGAGCGCACGAAAGACACTTGACGAAGTGCGCCATACAATCGGATACAGGAATTAGCTGGCATGCAGCGGATTAAGGAATAATGATGAACAGCAATCTGATACCGACCATTCTGCTTGTCATCCTACTGGGGGTGGGCAGCCAACACAGGAACATACACGTGGTTGGGTCAGCACAAAACATACTGGCAATCAGCGACCAGTGCAAAGAGTACAAGCATGCCAAAATCAACCTTGCCGCCAATGAGTTCCGTTACGACAGCACATCGGTCACAATGCGTGGTTTTTTTGAAAAATGGAAGGATGTCGAACAGAGCGGCCATGGTCGAGTGAGCATTATGCATATTGGCGGCTCGCACGTACAGGCAGGCACTATGAGCCACCGCATCCGCCAAAAACTTGTGGCACGCTGCGGGGCGGCAGACCGAGGGCTTATATTCCCATACTCGGCGGCAGCCAAATGCAACAACCCAGCCGACTACCGTATAAGCTGCAAAGAAAAAATGAGACTGACACGCAACGTGTTCAAAGAGCCTCAAAAAGAGCTCGGTCTCTGCGGTATCGCCGTCACCGCAGCTGACACACATTCCGTGATTCACGTATGTTTGTGCGACACGACATGCCGCTGGCACACCGACCGTATCGTGGTGATGGGCTATTCGCCCGAAGGGGTGGTTCCACGACTCGAAGCGGAGGGGCGAGAGATTTGGCCGTCATACACTGACGTGGCTACGCGCCGTTTTGTATACAATCTCCACAGCGAAGTGGACTCGTTTGCAGTGGTGTTGCCATGCGATTCGCTTCACACCTTCACACTGACCGGCATATATCTGGGCAACAAGCAATCAGGGGTAAGCCTGCACTCGGTGGGCGTGAATGGTGCCGCAGTGCCCGACTATCTGCAAAAATGCCCACACTTTACAGAAGACTTGAAAGCGGTACGGCCCGACATGGTGGTTTTCGGTATTGGTATCAACGACGCAGCGGCAAAGGATTTCGACACAGCCACATTTCGCCGTAACTATCTGGCCTTGTGCGATACAATACGCCGTGTGTCGCCAAGCTGCGCTTTCGTGTTCATTACGAACAACGACAGCTTCAAGCGTGTGAAACGCGGAGTCTATCGGGTTAACCGGAATGGCCTTTTGGCGCGCGAGGTTTTCTACCGTCTGGCCGCCGAGACCGGCGGCGCCGTATGGGATCAGTTTGAGATAATGGGGGGGTTGGAGTCGATGGATAAATGGCGGCTCGACAAATTGGCACAAAATGACCGCATACACTTCACACGCGCAGGCTACGAACTGCTGGGTGACATGTTTTGCGAGGCTTTTTTCAAAGCGGCGAAAACTACTGACCACTGATGCTCGCCACATATCTCAAAGAACTCTTTGCGTTCGACAATGCACACCCGCTGCTGTTCACCCAATTTAACTTTTGGGCGTTTTTTCTGCTTGTTTATTCTCTGTTTTGCCTGATAATAGAGATTGGTGGGAAGAAGCACACGTTCACAAAAAACAGACGGCTTGCACGTAACGGCTATCTGCTGGCGGTGAGCCTGTTTTTTTACTACAAGACGTCGGGGCTTTTTGTCATGCTGCTCGTGCTGGCCACATTTGTGGGATGGCTTTTCGGTATGCGGATGGACGCACTGAAAGAGGATGGAAAGAAACGTCGTGCGAAAGCGTGGATGGTAGCGGGTGTGGCACTGAATCTGGCAGTGCTGGGATATTTCAAGTACGCCTACTTCTTCACCGACCTCTACAATACCGTGTTCTCCACCAATGTCAAGGCGGTGAACGTACTGGCTCGCTGGTCGAACCACTTCACAGCCACTTCGCGGTTCGACGCCTCTGTGATACTGCTGCCTGTGGGCATTTCGTTCTTCACGTTCCAAAACATCAGCTATATCGTCGATGTGTACAAAGGCAAGGTGCGGCATGCCTCAAACCTGCTCGACTTCGGTTTCTACACAACCTTTTTCCCACAATTGGTTGCGGGGCCCATAGTCCGTGCCGACCAGTTCATACCACAAATCTACAAACCCTTCTTCTTATCGCGGCGACAGTTTGGCGTGGCGGTGTTTTGGATTATGAACGGATTGGCCAAGAAGATCATAATTGCCGACTATCTGGCGGTGAACTTTGTCGACCGCGTGTTCGACAACCCAACACTCTACACCCCTTTCGAAAACCTCGCCTCGCTGCTGGTGTACTCGTTACAGGTGTATGCCGACTTCTCGGGCTACACCGACATAGCCATAGGTGTGGCAATGCTTATGGGGTTCTACTTGCCACTTAACTTCAATTCGCCATACAAGGCCACCAATCCGGCAGGTTTCTGGAAACGCTGGCACATCTCGCTGTCTAACTGGCTGAAGGACTACCTCTACATTCCCATAGGCGGCAATCGTAACTCGACGCCTGCCACGTGGCTTATTCTTGCAATTGTGATGACAGCGGTGGGATTTATGGCAAAAAACCTCTGGGTGTGGATAACCTTAGCCATTTTGTCCGCACTGCTTGCTGCTGTATATCTGTTGTTCCCACGTCATCGTCGCGAGATGTGTACCAACATCAACAATATGGACACCATGCTGCTTGGCGGTCTCTGGCATGGAGCCTCATTCAACTTCATCACCTGGGGAGGGCTCAACGGGCTTGGCATACTGGTCTACAAATGGTGGAAGAAAGCAAATCCAAAAGTTCGCATTGCGGTGGCGGTGGCGGTGTTTGCTGCTGTTTTTTCCTTGAGGCTGGCCATACCGTCGAAAGCCATGAACTTCTTTGTCTACGCCGCAGGGTTTGCCTGCGCCGGCATATTGATTGTCACAATACCGTGTTTTTTCCAACGCAAAACACATAATTCCGCCCATAGCCCGCTGACTACCGCCTGGAACACCCTGCTCACCTTTCTTTTCATCAGCTTCACACGACTTTTTTTCCGCAGCGGGTCGAACCTTAACCCAGCCGAGGCCAACGAAGTCGCTTGGCGGACGGCATCGCAGATGGTAGAGCAAATGGGTTCGCACTGGAATATTGCACAAATACCTGACATTTTGGTTGCCTACTGGAACATTTTTCTTATCTTTGCCATCGGAATGGCGGTGCACTGGCTGCCCGACAGGTTCAAGCGGCGCTACCGGCTATGGTTTGCGGCATTTCCTCTGTGGCTGATGGCATTGGTATGTGTGGTGGCCGTTTTTGTGTTATACCAGTTTGTTACGGCAGGGTTGCAGCCATTCATATATTTCCAGTTCTGAACACTACCCACTAATGAAAGGCATTCACAAAACCATACTGCTGCTGGCCCCGCTACTGCTGGCCTCGTGTGCCAAACAAGGCTATCCGTCGGGCGGACCCGTTGACAAGCAGCCGCCAGTGGTGAAAGCTGTTTTACCCGAATCGGAAACCACAAACTTTCAGGCAAAAAAATTCCGTTTGGATTTTGACGAGTATGTTGTCATGAAAGATGCCGACAACAACGTGCTCATATCGCCTCCGATGGCATCGAAGCCCGAATATTCAACCAAAGGGCACAGCCTGATTGTAAAACTCACTGACAGCCTTGCCTCCAACACCACATACCTTTTCCAGTTCAAGGGAGCGATTGTCGACTTTAACGAGGGCAATCCCCTACCCTCTTTCGAATACGTCTTCTCAACCGGCCCCCAGCTCGACTCAATGACCCTTTCGGGCAAAGTGCTGGATGCGCTATCACAGCAGCCTCCCAACGGAAGCATCACTATTGTGGCCCATGAAATAACAAACGACTGCGACACCTTGGGCGACTCTATAGTGGCCAAAGCCATGCCTGCCTACCAAACGCGCTCTGCAGCCGACGGGAGCTTCTGCTTCAACTACATACGTCCCGGCAGTTATCGCATCTTTGCTCTCGACGATAGCGACAAAAACCTTCGCTATTCGGCATCTGAGGCCATAGCCTGGCTTGACAGCACGGTAACACCTACAGCAATGCCCAAAAAGGCAACCGACTCGGTTTCCGAACAACCAATCCTTTCCGACTCTTCATTCGGCCACCCTATTCTCCTCCAGCTCTCTCTCAAAGAGGTGCTGCAGCAGCGCGTGACGTCGAAGCAATTCACGAGCCGCGGGTGTGTGCAGATAACTACACAAAGCCCTCTGCAAAATCCAACCGTGGAGGCTGACTCCGTGGTATGGACTCTCTCGGCAGACCGCGACACACTGTCGCTGTGGACATTGCAAGCCCAGCGCGACTCCATCCACATCGTACTCACCGACAGCGCCACCGCGCTGACCGACACCATTGTGCTGAAATACCGCGAGCCAAAGAAAAACCGACGCAATGACGAGTCGCAAATGACCATGAATACAATTTCGCCACTCATTGGCTCCTCGCACCCATGGTTCGACACTATGCGTGTGCGCTTCGAGGCTCCGCTTGCCACCAGTGATCCCGACTCTGTCGCCATTTTAATGCTTTCCGACAGTTCTCTCACCTATGCCTCGTTGCAGCTCGACACTGTTCGTGTCGTCGCACAAATAGTACCATCTTCGCCCTTGAAGCAGGGCGAGAAATACCGGATTTTCATTCCGGCCGGCATCTGCCGTGACATCTATGGCCGGTATAACGACTCTCTTTCGGTCGTAACCACCCTTACGTCGTCCGAGGACTACGGCGTCCTGTCCATTGACATAACCAAACGTCCAGACAACCAAACATCGCTGATAGCGCAACTCCTTGGTGAAAAGGACGCCGTTGTCCGCCAACTGCCTGTCGAAGGCTCTACCATTACATTCAGCAACCTCAAGCCCGCCAGCTATCGCGTCCGTCTGGTTTACGACCTCGACGGCGACGGCCATTGGACTCCCGGCGATTATTATCTCCGTCAACAGCCCGAACCCGTGGTTTATTTCCCCAAAACGCTGCAACTGCGAGCCAACTGGGAAATGTCAGAAACCTGGGAACTCTGACTATCAGCCATCCGCCGCCTTCCCGCCTTTGAACGTCACCTTCTTCCCGCCCATCCTGCAGTCAAACTCAAGGGTTGCCCCCTCTACCGTTCCTTTAAAGTCGCATATAGTGTACTTCTCGTGCGGTTTGCCGTTGTTGAGCGGTATGATTTTGTTGCCTTTTAGCTTTCGATTTGCGCCATCCGTCTCGCACCGCAGACCTTTCACCTCCACATCCACCTTCACCGGCATCAGTTTTGCAAACTTTACGTGCCTCATCACGAGCGTGCATGTCGAGCCACTCACTCTGACTTCCATGCGCGCATTGCGTTGCGTGTACGACCCCGTGGTCAACTCGCCGGTATATGTTTGTCCGTTTACCATTACCGTCAGACAAACGGCTACAAATATTGCAAGAATATTTTTCATAAAATGTCTTTTGATACGTCCAGCTTCCTGCTGCTATACCTTGTAATAGCTTCGCAATACGTCGACAAACATATTCCCTGGCAGCAGCGTGTGCAACAGTATCGACAATCGCTGTTCAAGGTTGGCTACCGGATAGCGCAGCTTGGGCCGTCGTGCATTCACAATCTTCTCTATCGTTTTGGCCAGCACCTCCGGCGCCAGCCCTTCGTTCTCCTCCTTCTCTATGATTTTCAACGAGCGGCTAAAGCTCTCGCCATAGTCTTCGTCGTCTGCCGTCAGTTGTGAGTTGTGGCGGCTCGCCGTGAATCCCGTCTTGAAGTCGCCCGGCTCTACTATCGACACCGTGATGCCATAGCCTTTCACCTCGGCACTCAAGGCTTCGGAAAAACCCTCTATCGCAAACTTCGAGGCCGAATAGAAACCCTGATATGGCAACCCCATCACTCCACCTATCGAACTAAGATTGACTATGCGGCCGCTCCTCTGCCGCCGCATGTGTGGCAACACTGACTGGCACACATTCACACAACCCATGAAGTTCGTCTCCATCTGTAGCTTTATTTCCTCCTGTGTGGCCAACTCCAACGAGCCACCTATTCCCATCCCCGCGTTGCATACAACCACATCCACCCGTCCTTCACGCGCCACGATCTCATCTACTCCACGCTTAACCGACTCCTTATCCCTCACTTCCATCTGTAACATTCTGCATCCCTCCACCTGCACCCCTTCACGCCGGCTTGTACCATATACCGTATATCCCCTGGAGACAAGCCTTTCGGCCACTGCCTTGCCAAAACCCGACGAAGCGCCAGTGATGAGTATTATCTTCTTCATATTCATGCTGTTTTTTTACCACTGCAAAATTACAAAACTATTCCCGCATTGCACACCCTGCCACCATAATTTCTCTTTTTTAAAACAATCGCATCTTTTTACGTAACTTTGCAAATGAATTGGTTGGTCGTTGTATGTCTTGTGCTTCTCCTGTCACAGACATTTCCCCCGACCATTACACCACCAGTAAACCGTTAACCATCTAAAATCTGAAAATCCCATATAAGACTGTCTGATTAACTAATACTCATTGGCGTTTCGCTGTAATTGTTGTGCCCGGAATCTGCAAGCTCCTCAAACAACAACCGACAACTTCCGACGAAATGCCTGCGGCAAGCCGCAGGCTCTCATGTTGGTTGTTTGGTATTGCAGAACCACGGGCACTGACATCCCAAGCCCGCGGTTTTTGTTTATGCCTGCCAAGAAAGACGTTCATATCGGCCAAGAAATAAAGCGTGTCCTCTGCGAACGAGGCATTTCTGTCTCTCAGTTTGCCGAGGCTATTTGTTGCCACCGTAAAAACGTTTACAACATCTTCAGCCGCAAAAGCATCGACATCGATCACCTGATACGCATCTCCGAAGTCCTTGACTACGATTTCATCCTCAACTGCTACTACGACAACTCTCTACCACCCGCGAAAGAGTTCACCCTCGTGTTGCATAATGGCACCCTTACTTTGAAAACGCCGGTTGAGCAAAAAAATGTTACAACGCTGTAACCTTTTCTGCGACACTCATACACACGTCATTCTATCCGTTCTGTCTACCTTTGCACCTTGATAATTTCAAGGCAAACCGCTGAGGCCATACGATGCGGAAAATTAACAAATCATTACAATATGGGTTGTATCTCAACTTTCTACGACGATCCCGTCCCTAAATCACTCAAAAAGAAAAGCACGCCTGAAGAAATCAAGGCCCGTTATTATTTCAATCCTGTCGGCGGCTGCATTGGCGGCCTTGTAAGCCACAAGGTGACCGATGAGGAATACGACGCCATTGTGCGTGCCAAAGCCAACAAATACAACGATATGAAACGTGCGCTCGACAAACTCGGCATTGACGAGTCTATGGTCAAAGAGGTAAAACCCCTATACCTTGAAGGCTTCCGCTTTGGTGACGACAATGATGAAAAGCAAGGCAAGGACATGCTTTGGCGTAGTTCGGAATACGAAGTCACCTGGATTTTCTGCGGCGACAGCCAGATTTACTTCTGGTCATGCCGCATCAGCATGTTTGCCGATAGCAAAAAAGAGGTTGTTGAGGAATACTTCTACAAAGATGTCACCAACATCACCTCGTCCAGCGAGACAACCGAGGGCTACTTCCACGAGGGCGGTTGCATAAAAGGCAAGGATGTCCGTGCCGACCGTGTCACCTCGACTTTCTGCCTCAGCGCTATGGGCGACAAACGCTACTGCGCCATGACCACCAGCGACGAGGTTGAGCGTGCCATCCAAGGCCTCAAGGCCAAACTGCGCGAAAAAAAGAACTCGTAAGTTTCCCCATAAAAACAAAGCCAAACAGCTGTCTTCTTGCAAGGCAGCTGTTTGTTTCAAAATTGACGACACCGTAATCTTGGTCCAACCTTCAAACGGAACACCTGCCAAATCGCGTGACGATTTCGACACAGAGGACGAGTATGTGAGATGGTATGTGCTGAAACGCAACCTCTCTCGCCCTCCCCACGCGTTGCTTCACCTCATTCTGTGGATGATGGCTTTTGCTGCCTGTGTGGTCGCGCTTGCTATTACTGGTCTGCACGCAGGACTGTGCGGATGGAGCTGGCTCATTGCCGTTATTGTGGCTTCCCTCCTTTTCGCAAGGATACTTGTCGTCGCAGCCGTGAAAGTCTACCAGCGCTACACCCCCGACAGTGTACGTCGCAACTGCATATTGCTGCCCACCTGTTCGGAATATTGCATCCTCGCCGTCCGAAAATATGGCGCCATCCGTGGGTGCTGCAAGACTTTGCACCGCCTTTTCCACACTTGTGTCGGCAATGACTATCGTGAAGACTGGCCTTAAGCCTTAACCAATAAACCTACCACCATGGGACTTTTCAACAACCGTAACCAAAACGAAGACGCCTACGTCGGCGGTAAAAAACACTGGGTAGACGTAATCAAAAACACTGGCGACGAAGACATGCTCATCTGGCGCCAACCCGAAGAAGACTTTAACACAAACTCAACCCTCATTGTGATGCCAGGCGAGGAGGCTCTTTTCGTCAATGGCGGACGCATAGAACAGGTATTCACAAGTGGCACCTACAAATTGAGCACGCAGAACTATCCAGTCATAAGTCGTCTGCGCAATTATTTCAGCGGTGGTGTGTCGGTGTTCAACTGCGTGGTGTTCTTTGTCCGCACCGCCTACAGCAAGGAAATCGCTTGGGGCACACTGCGCCCAATACAATATTTCGACGACACCTATCAGGAGATGCAGATAAAGGGCCACGGCGCCTACAAAGTCAAAGTCAACGACCCGACTCTCTTCATCGAGCGCATGCTCGGAAGCAACATCCAGTTCAAGGATGCCGATGACCTGAAAGAGTTCTTCGGAAGCCAATTCTTCCAATATGTGTCCGACGCCATAGTCAACTCTCTCGACACCCTCAAGGCTTCTTTCAACCAACCTATTTTCAAGGTTGTCAGTGGCCACCGCGCCGAGATAGCTGCAGCTATCGAGCCTGTCTTGGCTCCTATCCTTGGACAAAACGGATTGAAGCTTGAGAATTTCTCCGTAGCCCACCTCAAAGCCGAGGCCGCCGACCCCGAAATGGAAAAACTCATACGCCAACGTATGGCGATGGACCTTATGCAAGGCGCACAAGTCAACCCCGCATGGCAGGCACAAAAACAGGTCGACATCATGACCAACCTGTCCAACAACCCCGGTGGCGGCGGAGCCGCGGCAGCAGGCATGGGTGTGGGAATGGGCATCAGCACTATGGGCATGATGGGAAATATGATGCAGGGCATGATGCAAGGCGGCATGATGGGACAGCCTCAACAAACAACAGTACAGCAGCCAGCACAGCCTACCGGTGACGACCCGATGGCAAAGCTTCAGAAGCTTAAACAGATGCTCGACATGGGCCTCATCTCGCAACAAGACTTCGACACCAAAAAACAGGAAATTCTCACCAATCTTTAATTCTCAAAATATCTCAGCTATGAAACGTGGCATCGTTTGGTTCTTACTTGACGCTATATTTCTGATAGTGTTCAATATATGTTTCTTTCTCATTATTGCTGGTGCTGATGAACTTCCGTCGTCGGTATGGGTTAGCTACGCTTTTATCCACATCTCCTACATTCTCTTGCTTTGCACTCCTCTGATGGTGAGGCAGGGAAACAAAGCCATGACTGACTATCGTCGCCCCCTCTTTCTGGGTACTTGGACCTATTTCATAGCGGTGCTGATAGTGAACATCACATTCATCCTCGTGTCGCTCAACAGCACCCTTATACAACTCTACGAACAGCTGCAGCTTTCACCTCGGTCGGGTTTCACGGCCTGGCTTGTCCACCACCTGGCGAATTCTGAAGGGATAACTGCTGCCTGGCTGCTCAAACTCCTCGGCACCCCGATTAGCGCAACCGCAGCATGGGTGGTAAACACCATCCTTTTTGCTGCTATAGCTGTTTTTCTGCTGGTTAATATTCTCGTTAACGATGATACAGCCAAACAGCAAGAACGCCACGAAAAGGAGGCTCGTTTTGTCGACACCACAGCCCCACGGCTCAAATATCTCGCGGACAACGCCAGCAACAAAACGGCTGCCTCTGCTCTCGAAAAAGCCTATTACTCACTGAAAAGCAGTCCTCTGTGTTCATGCAGCGAAGCCAATGGCATCGAACACTATATCCAATCACTTGTCAGCAAACTTGAGACCTGCTCGGACGACCAGGAAACACTCATACTGTGCGGCGAATTGTCGCGTCTCGTACAACAACGCAACCGCATAGTCAAAGATAATAACTAACAACACAACAACATCCGTCATTATGTCACAAACATCCGTCAACATCTGCCCATGCTGCGATGCGGTAATCAATCCTGACGACAACAACATCTGCCCATGCTGTGGCAGCCACGTGACTGTCAGCTCCAGCATTCTCGCCTCGATGCCCACCATGCAGGTCGGGAAATACGCCAAAGGCTACAGCAAAATGCTCGCCAACGACCCTGACAACCAAGAATTGAACGGCTATGCCGCCATGTGCTATTTACGACTTCGGCTCTACGACCGTGCCATGCCGCTCTTCGAAAAAGCCATTGATGAAAACTTCGAGTCGGCCGAACCATACTTCATGGCGGCCATCTGCCTCCTCCGTGGCAAAATACCTTTTGTGGCACAACGCGCCGACATAAACAAGGCTCTCGATTACCTCAATGCCGCCGTCTCGCTCGACGAGAAAGCCATCCATCACCTGCTTCTCGGCTATATCAAGCAGGACTATTTCGACCGCAAATTCCTGAACATCGATCCCTCTACACAGGATGAATACGACCGCGCGAAGACTCTCGGTCTTACCGAAGACGACGAAAAAACGCTCGAGACCCTGCTCGCCGTGAACTCGTAAGATTAGATTTTCTTTCCGAATACCGCGCGCTTCATCAACGGCGTCGCCTCATACTGCGTACTCCAAATCTTCACCGCCTCGTTGCCTATTATCTGTGGGTTCGTGTACGCCGTATGTACGTTGTGTTTGATTGCATTCTCGCTCATGGCCGCGTAGTAGATGGAATGTACACCGCGTTTTTGCCAGTCCGGATGTACACCGTTGAGGAGGCCGTCGATGGTGTCGAACTTCTTCAGGGCGCGGAGAATATGTATCCAGCCAAAGGGGAAAAGGTGGCCGTTGGCTTTCTGGTAGGCACGCGTAAGATCGGGCACACTGAGGCCGAAAGCCACAAGATTGTCGTCCTTATCGACCACAAAAGTGGTGAAGTCGAGGTTGATGAACGGGAAATATTCCTTCACATAAACGTCTATCTCCTTCTCGGTGAGTGGCACAAAGTCATAGAGATCCTTGAAGGCGTCGTTGAGGGTGTGGAAGAATTTGCGGGCGTATGGATAGACCTCCTTGCGGTGCTTGAATTTCAGGAGCTTGAGGTTGTATTTTTCCAATATCAGGCCGTTGATACGAGCCACTTTTGCGGGTACCGGCTGGTTGGCGGGAAGTTTGTACTGCGCCCACTGGCATTTCTGCTCCATGCCGTAGCGTTCCACAAACTTGATATAATATTCAGGATTGTAGAGGGTGCTGATGTTCTGCCGTGCATTAAAGCCCTCGATCACCCAGCACTCCTTGTCCATATCGGTGAAGCCGAAGGGTCCCTCGATTTCGTCCATGCCGTGCTGATGGCCGAAATCGACAACGGCATCCATAAGTGTGGTGAAGACCTCATAGTCGTCGATGAAGTCCATCCAGCCGAAGCGGACGGCTTTCTTCTCCCAGCGCTCGTTGCAGCGGCGGTTGATGATGGCGGCCACGCGTCCCACTACCTTGTGGTCGCGATAGGCAAGATACATCTGGAAATCGCAGTACTCGCGCGAGGGGTTCTTGTCAGTCAGAAGCTTGACCTCGTCCGAGACCAGGGGGGGTATATAGGTTGGAGCGTTCTTGAAAAGACGGTTGGGGAACTGGATGAATCTGTGGAGTTCCCGGCGGGAGGTTACTGGGTGGATTTCAACCATTTTTGGATATCTGGATATTGGGATTTTCGGATTCTTGGATATTGGGATTTTTGGATTTTCGGATTCTTGGATATTGGGATTATCCAGTCATCCATTTATCCAATCATCCATTTACATCGCTTGCAATTCCGACAGATGTGTTTTTACATGCTTTGTATGCCAAAAATATGAAAAAATCATAAGTGAGAGTGTAAGAATAATTGCAACAATTATTGGTATTGTGAATATACTTTTGTTTGCATCCCAATTATTATACAAATCAATGCCTCCTACACACCAAACCACAACTGGAATTGAAAAATATACTAATGCGGGCAGAAGAACCAAAACCCCAAGGATGATTGTTATTTTATCCAATATCAGTATCTTGCCACACCACTTCTTGCACTCTTCTATGGTGTTTTTCCGGTAATCTGTTTTTTTGATGGCAAATAACATTATGGAAGAGTCTATTATTAGAAGAAACAGCAGGATAAGCGTAACAATATATGATGTTTGGAATGTGTCTATATTATCATTAATCGATTTTTTACCCAACAAAATCAGCACAAAGGCTATAATAGAAACAATCAAGCATTCAATTTCATGTTCTTTGATTTTCTGAAAGGAACTTTTTCTTTCTTTCTTTATTCATAACTAACCATTTTTTATTAATAGATTAAAGAATTTCGAGTTGTTTGAAGCATTTGTGGATTTTGTCCACGGCATAGTCTATCTGCTCTTTCGTGTGGGTGGCCATCAGCGCCACTCGGATGAGTGTGTCGTGCGACTGCACGGCCGGGGCTATGACCGGCGTGACGAAGACCCCCTCTTCGAGCAAGAGGTGGGTAAGGAGGAAAGTCTTGTCGTTGTCGCGTACAAAGAGCGGTATAATCGGTGTGCGCGTGTTGCCTATTTCGAATCCGAGGTCGCGGAAAGACTTCATGGCGTAGTGTGTGTTGTCCCAGAGGGCTTGCTGACGCTCAGGCTCGGAACGCATGATATGAAGCGCGGCGAGTACCGAAGCTGTGGTGGCCGGTGTCATCGAGGCGGTGAAGATGTAGGGACGGACATTGTGTTTCATCCAGTTGATGGTCTCGAAGTCGGCTGCCACAAAGCCGCCGATAGAGGCCAGCGACTTGGAGAAGGTGCCCATCACGATATCGACATTGGGTAGCTGGTTGTAGTGGTCGCAGACCCCACGACCTTCACGGCCAAAGACACCGAGACCATGTGCCTCGTCCACCATCAGGGTGGCGTTGTAGCGGTTGCAAAGCTCAGCCATCTTGTCAACCTCGGCTACATCACCTTCCATCGAGAAAACACCGTCGGTGACGACCAGCTTGCCGTCGTCATGGTTGTTTTTCTGGAGAAGTCGTTCCAGGTCCTCAAGATTGAGGTGCTTGTATTTGTAGTTTGAAGCAAACGTTATCTGCTTGCCTTCCATAATGGAGGCGTGGTCGCGCTCGTCGAAATAAACGAAATCTGTGCGTCCGGTGATACACGGTATAGTACCGGAATTAGCCAAAAAACCGGCCGAAAAAAGCATCACCGCATCCTTCCCCATAAACTCGGCCAGCTCGTCTTGCAGCTGTATATGAATATCCAGCGTGCCATTCAGGAATGGCGAGCCTGCACAACCTGTACCATACTTGTCAATAGCCGACTTCGCCGCCTCTTTGATCCGCGGATGATTGGTAAGACCCAAATAGGAATTGGAGCCGAACATAAGCACTTTCTGTCCATGCACGATAACTTCCGTGTTCTGCTCGGACGAAATAGGTGTGAAATATGGGTATATGCCTTTGGCCTTGGCCTCCTGCGGTGCTTTGTACTGTGATAACTTCTTTCTGATTGGTTTCATCTATTTCCTTTAATGATGTATTACGGAACTTGCAAAGATAAAAAATTCCTGACTTTTATCTAATTTTTTTCTGCCAAAAGTTGGACCAGCTTTTCTGTTAGACGGCTGGCTCCTATCCTAAAATACTGTTTATTAATATATTGGCTGCCCCTTAACAATCCCACAAGGTCTGCGTATTCCATCGCCTGCTCAACCGTTGAAATGCCTCCCGAGGCTTTAAAACCCACCGGTTTTCTCGAAAATCCATTGCAATTCGTTAAAATTTTTAACATTATTTCGGCTGCTTCTATTGTGGCACCCGTTGGTATTTTCCCCGTCGAAGTTTTGATGAAGTCGGCACCTGCGGCTATGGCAGTCTGCGCCGCCGCACTTATATTGGCCTCTGTCTTGAGCTCACCTGTTTCAAGTATAACCTTCAGCTTCTGCTTGATGCATAGTTCTCTCACCGCCGCTATCTCATCGTATGCCTTCGTAAGTTCACCATCGACTATATAGCCTCGTGATATCACCATGTCCACCTCTGTCGCACCATTTTCAAGCACATAACGCACTTCGTCGAGCTTTAGACTGACCGGCATCTGTGCCGACGGGAATCCACACGCTACCGATGCCACCGCTATACCACTGCCACGAAGGGTCTGAGCCGCTATCTTTACGTATGGCGGATAGACGCAAACCGCAGCAGGGGTCTCCCCCACCCTTTCGCTCATATCCAGAATATCACGGCAAAAAACCTCAACCGTCGACTCGGTGTCGGTTGCATTCAACGTGGTGTGGTCAATGCAAGTGAAAAGTTTGACCAGATTTTCGCGCGTATATTCCATGTCACAAAGTCTCGGATTTACACTTTAATCTTGCTGATTTTTTCTACTCTTCGCTCGTGCCTTCCTCCCTCAAACGGGGTTTCTATGTACTCTTTCAGAATCTCCATCGCCTCTTCGCAGGTTATGAACCTTGCGGGCAAAGAGAGTACGTTTGAGTCGTTGTGCTGGCGTGCAAGATGCGCTATTTCTTTGTTCCAACACAACGCGCAACGCACATTTGGGTACTTGTTCACTGTCATTTGCACTCCATTGCCACTGCCACATATCACCACGCCTCTTCTGTATGTTCCATTATTCACCGCACTCCCCAGCAGGTGCGCATAGTCGGGATAGTCGCAACTCTCAGCACTATACGTCCCGAAGTCTTTTACTTCGAAACCCATCGCTGTCAGTTTCTTTATTACCTCCTGTTTTAACTCAAATCCTGCGTGATCACACGCAATAGGTATGATTTCTGCCATACTTGTTTTACGTTATTATTACGTGCAAATTTACCACATTTCCCTCTTTTTGACGTTACCCGCACAACTTATTATAAACGAACTTTTGTTTATAAATGCAGCTTGCAGGCATCTCAACTGCAAAGCCAGCATTTTTTCTTACCTTTGCAGCCTGTTTACACAACCTTTCTCATGACAATGGATAACATTAAGCTCCTCCAGCAAGAAATACTTGAGGCCAAGCGTCAAAAAAACGCCATAATCCTCGGCCATTACTACCAGCGCCCCGAAATACAGGAAGTGTCCGACTATGTCGGCGACAGCCTTGCCCTCGCACAGGAGGCTCAACGTTGTGAAAGCGATATCATCGTATTCTGTGGTGTACATTTTATGGCCGAAACTGCGAAGATTCTCAACCCAAACCGCAAAGTCCTGCTTCCCGACATTGCGGCCTCCTGCTCACTGGCCGAAAGCTGCAAACCCGACGACTTCGCCAGCTTCAAAGCCGAACACCCCGACCACATTGTTATCTCATATATCAATTGTTCTGCCGCTATCAAAGCTCTCAGCGACATTATTTGCACTAGCGGCAACGCTGAAAAAATAGTCCGTGCCTTGCCTGAAGACCAAAAGATTATTTTCGCTCCTGACAAAAATCTCGGTTCTTATATCAACCAGGTTACTGGCCGGCAAATGCTGCTTTGGAACGGTGTTTGTACAGTCCACGACGCAATGCAAGCCGAAGCTGTGTTGCTTTTGAAAGCCGAATACGCCGATGCCCCTGTGATAGCTCACCCTGAATGTAATGCGGCCTTGCTGAAAGTAGCCGACTTTGTGGGTTCTACCAAAGCTATGCTCAAATATATCAAGTCGTCGCCTGCCCATCGTTTCATAGTCGCTACCGAAAGCGGCATACTCTACGAAATGCAACGCGAAAACCCTGAAAAAGAATTCATCACGCTCAAAGACAACCGCTCATGCGCATGCGACGAATGTTCCTATATGAAACTCAATACGCTTGAAAAACTCCTCGCCTGCCTGCGCAACGAAACACCCGAAATTACCATGCCACAATCAATGATTGAAGCTGCTCGTCGTCCAATTGTACGTATGCTGGATATGTCGCGGCAGCTGGGTATCATCAAATGATGAAAAACGAATATACGGTTTCCTCCGAAACACAGCTGCTTGACTTCCTTTTGGCACAAATGCCAGACACTTCTCGCAGCAAAGTGAAGACTTTGCTCGCCCATTGTGTCTATGTCAACGGACGGCGTGTCAGCCAATTCGACTTCCCTCTCCGCCCTGGCATGATTGTCAGCATTGAGCGAAGTGTTGGTAACAAATGTCTGACGCCCCGCGATCTCGATATTGTCTATGAAGACCGCCACCTGATGGTTGTCAATAAACACTCTGGCCTGTTGAGTTACAGCCGTCATCCCGACGACAAAACCGCCATTACAGAACTGAACGCTTATCTCGAGGCGTCCCACCAACGCTGCCACGCCCACGTCGTCCACCGACTGGACCGCGATACAAGCGGCCTTCTGATTGTGTCAAAAAGCAAAGAGGTGAGCCGCCTTTTCGAGGAAGATTGGAAAGGCATCGTCTACGACCGTCGTTATATCGCTGTGGTATGGGGTCGACTGGAACCAGCCAATGGAGTGGTCAGAAGCTGGCTGACCGACGGCGAATACTGCGTCCTCTCCTCTCCTACCGACAACGGCGGCAAGCTTGCCATAACTCATTACCAGGTGGAACGTGTGTCGCGCCGTTTCAGCCTCGTTCAGCTAAAACTTGATACAGGCCGACGTAATCAGATACGGGTTCACATGCGAGATTTACAACACCCCATTGTTCATGACCCTATGTACGGCTACAAGGACGATTCAGCTCCTATCAACCGTCTCGCCCTGCACGCCTTCCGTCTCTGTTTTTCCCATCCTGTTACCGGCTCTCCGATGCAGTTCGACACACCATACCCCTCCGATTTCAAGGCTCTTCTCAATTTGTAACCCTGCGTTACCAAGATATCCCATCCTTCAATCGTTCTCTCAAGTTGCCAAAACCCGATGATTCCCGTTCGAATTACTGCCATTCGCAAGGCCAACTACAGCGACCTTCAGCAACTCTATGAGAACCCCATTGAGCATGCTTGCGACGTGTACGAGGGCATGGTGTGGATAAGCTATGAGGCAAAACGTCCCGACAACTTTTGCCCCGAAGCATGGAAAACTATACATGGGTTCGTCGATGTGCTCGCCAACGGCGGCGGCAACTTCTTCAACGGTTGGATGCGCAACCCTAAAAGTGCACTGTTGAGCTGCAACGATGGCTTCCGCCCCGTCAGCTTTTTGCTCGAGGCTCTTCTGTAATCTTTCATTTCACACCCGATTACACTTTTCTTCGTACCTTTGCTTGTTCTCTGTTGAAGGTGAACTCTCCCTCAATATACCATAGTATAGCATCTTATGTCTAAGAAAGGGTTGCTCATAGAAAGCTTGGACGCTTTCATCCGCAAATACTATAAAAGCCGGCTTATTCGCGGCATTCTCCGTTCTTTAACTGTCCTGCTCTCTCTTTTCGTGTTAGCCATTACTGTTGAGTATTTTGGTTGGTTTAGTACTACGGTTCGCACAGTCATATTTTGGTTTTTTATCGCGACGGCTATTGCTGCTCTGTGTGCAGACGTGCTTTTACCTCTGCTTAGGATGCATCGGCTTGCAGGCGGACTTACCTACGACGATGCAGCACGTATCGCAGGTCGTCACTTCCCAGACATTCAAGATAAATTGCTCAACCTTTTGCAGCTGCAACGCATGGATGAAAATGTTGATACGTCAACCCAAGAACTTCTCCAAGCCAGCATCAACCAGAAACAACAGCTGCTACGTGTCTTTCCCATCACTCGCGCAGTTAATCTGCGTGTCAATTGGAAATTTGCCAAATTTGCCGCGCTCCCTATATTTGTGATTGTTGCATTGCTTATTGCGGTACCATCGTTTGTAGCTGACCCAACCTCTCGTTTAATCAATCACAACACAGCCTACGAACGCCCGGCACCTTTTGCCTTTGTTGTTGAAAACGACCATTTAGATGCTGTTCAATTATCTGACTTTGAAATCGATGTTGCAATCGATGGGTCGTCGGTGCCTGATGAAGTCTATATCACCATCGATGGTTTTAACTATAAGATGCAGCAACGCGACAAAAACCATTTTTACTATACCGTTCGCAATATTCAACACAGCTGCGTATTCAGTATGAATGGTGGGGGAGTGACATCAAAAGAGTACTCTATCAATGTCTACAACCGTCCTTCCATCGCATCGTTTGTCATGAAATTGTCATTCCCATCATATACAGGTCGCCCCGACGAAACTCTCGAGAACGCAGGTGATGCTGTGATTCCCGAAGGGACATCCGTGAAATGGTTGTTTCAGCTGCAATTCGCCGATACACTGTTGTTTCTTGCTGACAGCACTCCATCCTACTTTCTCCCTGACCAAAACTGTCGGTTGCATATTAGCCGTCACTGCAGCAAATCTTTCAACTACTCTATAGCCACATGCAATGAATCTGTATCGTATGGCGACACAATGCACTTTTCCATAGCCACCATTCCCGATGCCTATCCTCAAATCGCTGTGATTGAACTGAAAGACTCAATTTATGATGATCTGAGGTTTTTTTCCGGACACATCAAGGATGATTATGGTTTTTCTAAACTGGATTTTGTTGTCATTAAATCTAATGCAAATTCTCCACATCTTTCTGATACTCTTCACTATGCAATTAGTGTTTCACGTGAAACAGAACAAGATTTCAGCTTCTCGTTCAATTTGTCAGAACTTGGTGTCAGTCTTGGTGATAATATTTCCTATTATTTTGAAGTTTTCGACAACGACTCCCCACACGGATTTAAAAGTACAAAATCTCATGTGTTTGATTACCTCGTTCCAACAGAAGAAGCGTTGAAAGAAACATTATATGAAAATTCAGAAAATTTGACAAGCTCTGCCAATGCATCTTTGGAGGAAATACGCCGCATCCAAAATGAGATTGATGATATTATGCGACGCATGGTGGATAAAAAGGATCTTAACTGGCAAGACAAACAGGAGTTAAAACGCCTTTCCGAAAAACAAAAGGAGTTGCAAAACAAAGTGGAGCAAATGAAAAACGCTCTTCGTCAAAACAACCAATTAAAAGAAAAATACCTCAACCAAAGCGAACAAATATTGGAAAAACAACATGAACTGGAACAATTGATGAACCAACTGATGAGCGATGAAATGAAGAAAACTCTCGACGAAATTAATCGCCTGATGCAGGATGCCGATAAAAAACAGGTTCAAGAACAGTTGGAATCTCTAAAGATGCAAAATTCCGATCTTGAAAAACAAATCGACCAGAACCTTGAAATCATGAAGCGCCTTGAACTTGAATCACGAGTCGAAAGTGCTCATGACGAGGCAAAACGTTTGGCTGACGATCAACGCTCTCTTTCTAAAGAAACACAAGATGCCAAAGGAAAAGACAACGACTCTCAACGTGGTCACCAGGAACAACTGTCAAACCAGTTCAAAAAACTTCAACAAGAACTGAAAAATATCAAACAAGACTACAAATCTCTTGACCCTTCAGCTAATTTCAATCTCGACGAACAACTACAGGAAAATATAGAATCATCTCAAAAGGAAGCACAAAACCAATTAAACAAAGGGAATAATAAACAAGCGTCAAAACAACAACAAACAGCATCTGACCTTCTCGACTCTTTGGCTAATCAAATAGAGAAAGAGCAGGAAAGAATGGAACAAGACGAATTGTCAGAGGATTCTGAACTTATACGCACAATGCTAAAAAACCTTGTGGGTATATCTTTTAACCAAGAAGAACTTATAAAATCTGTTCAGGAAACATTTATCCAAGACCCCAGCTATCAAACAATAATACTTAACCAAAATCAAATAAAAGAAAATTTTGCTCAAATTGAGGATTCTTTGCATAATATTGCTAAACGTCAAATTGCTGTTGCTTCTGCAATAAATAAAAATCTTACAGAGATAAATAACAATATATCAAAATCACTGGGAACTCTCGTTTCCTTCAATCAGTCATTTTATGGTAATTCAAAAAACACCAGCGCAGCTAAATGGATGCAATACTCTATGACATCCTTCAATAACCTCGCACTTATGCTCGCTGAATCTCTTGATAATATGCAGAACCAACAAAGACAAAGTAAAATGAAAGGCTCGTCCCGCATGAAAAGCAATGGCCAATGTAATAATCCAGGCAAAAACCCTTCTCCTAAATCTATGCGGCAGATGCAAGAACAACTAAACAAACAACTCGAGGCATTAAAAAAACAACTTGATAAAGATGGTAACAAACAAAATGGGAGAAAACGTATAGGCGAACAAAATGAAATGAGTGAACAACTTGCAAAAATGGCTGCTCAACAGGAATTGATTCGTCAAATGATGCAAGAATATGGTCAACGTATGAAAGAAAGTGATGCAAGTAACACAAAACTGGCAAAAGAAATTGAACAACTTCAAAAACAAATGGAACAAACCGAGACGGATATTATCAACCGTACTATTTCCCAACAGACGATAAATCGACAACACCAAATCATGACTCGTCTTCTCGAACATGAAAAAGCAGAAATGCAGAGAAAAAAAGAAAATAAACGAGAAAGTAATGAGGGAAAAGATATCTTTTCACAATCTCCGTCTGATATCATCAAACTTCAAAAAATAAAAAGTGACCTGAACGATGTTTTTCTCCATTCTGCTCCATATATGTCGGAATTCTACAAAAACAAAGTTAACGACTATTTTTTCAAAGGACAGTAATATCAAATGCTGTTCTTATTTAATATCAATAAATACAAATATATATAATTTCTTATATAAATTATTTCTTTAATTTTTTTCTTTGTCAATATTGTTCATTTCTCCATAACTTTTATTTTTTTTTCATTAAAAATTCCGCTTTTCAACAAAACAAAACCGATTTAATTGTCAAATTATCAATTTGTTTTTTTCTTTTCAACATGTGTTTTTTTCTTAAAACAAATTGATGTTAATTCAAGATATAGCGATAAAGTTTTGTTAATAATCATTCATAAAATTATGGTTTTTAACCAGGGTGATATTCTTTTAGTCAAAATGCACTTCCTTTGTCCTTTTATTAACACCTTTTTCACTGCTTAGTGCGAGATAGAAAACATTTGGTGTTAATAATTATTAAATAATTTCTTTTATCTTTCTTTCATAATGAGTAATTTTGTATAAACTTCAATTGGACATAGTTATATGGAAGATCTTGTCATTCAGTCAAATGTTTGTAATCTCGAGAAAGTTGAGGATTATATTTGGAAAGTTTGTGAAAGTAGGAATATTTCTGATTACTATGGCATAATTTCTGTTCCTGTAATACAGGCTGTGAAAAACTCTATAGAACATGGAAACCAGTATGACGAAAAAAAGGACGTTCATATTGTATGTAATCAAACATCAAATGGTTTAAATGTAAGTGTCACGGACGAGGGGTGTGGTTTTGAGTTTTCTCGTTATGGTAGCTTCCCGGAAAACAACAATGATAAACATGGTATCTTCCTTATGCGTCTACTTGCAGACAATATATCTTTTATTGATGGCGGCAGAGGGGTGATAATGGAATTTATGTTAAGTGGAGTAGATGAGGCTTTATCCGCCAGCCGGCGACATGCTCTTGAAAATTATAGCACGAAGTGCTTCATAAGCGTTTAACCTTTTCTCCCTTTTCCTTTCTTGAATCAGATATTTGGCACATCATATTTGCATGTGCATTTTTGTGTTATCCTAAATGACGAATATTCTTCTTAAAAGTCATCTTTTTTCCTGAATATTTGACAGATAACAAATTTTTTCCATTATCACGAATTCAATAACAAATTCTGAAATTTAAAAATGAGAATTACCTTTTTTTCCCATAATGATGATTTTGTTCTCCATGACGAGGAAAAAATTAAATTGTGGCTTGGTTCTGTAGTTGAAAGTAATGGAAAGCATCTTGGTCGTCTGTCCTATGTATTTTGCACGGATGATGTTATGATTAATTATAACAGACGCTTCCTTAATCACGACACCTATACTGATATTATAACATTCGACTATACCGAAGCTGATAATGTTTCAGGTGATATAATTATTAGTATAGATAGAGTTAGAGAGAACGCAGAGAACTTTGGTGTTTCGTTTACTGATGAATTACACCGTGTTCTTGTACATGGTGTCCTTCATCTGCTCGGTCAGGGTGATAAGAATGATGAGGATGCAGCCGAAATGCGCCGCCGTGAAAATATCGCAATCAATGCTTTAGATAATATTCTTTAATTTACTGAAAATATGTATTTTGGCAATTACGATATTATTGTTGTTGGGGGAGGACATGCCGGTTCAGAAGCAGCGTGTGCGTCAGCAAAAATGGGGGCACGTACTTTGCTTGTTACTCATGACATGGAGTCCATTGCACGTATGTCGTGTAATCCCGCAATGGGTGGGGTGGCAAAAGGTCAAATCGTCAGGGAAATAGATGCGCTGGGTGGTATGTCGGGCATTGTTACAGACAAATCCACAATCCAATTCAGAATGTTGAACCGTTCAAAAGGTCCTGCTATGTGGAGTCCTCGCGCACAGTGCGATAAGGCTCGCTTTTCTTCTGAATGGCGACAAATACTTGAACATACGCCCAATTTAAGTCTTTGGCAAGACGAGGTGGTATCCGTAATTGAAAAAGGAGGATGTGTAACGGGTGTAAAAACACGACTTGGGTTGGTTATAGAATCGTCAGCCGTAATACTTACCAATGGCACATTCCTGAATGGACGTATTTTCATCGGCGAAAAAAGCCTCGAGGGGGGTAGGATAGGGGAGAGGTCGTCAGTTGGACTGTCGGAAGATTTGGTAACAAAAGGGTTTCAGGTCAATCGCCTTAAAACGGGAACGCCAATGCGTATCGACGGTCGAACAATAGATTTTACAAAACTCGACCGTCAGGATGGCGATACAAATCCACAGGGTTTTTCTTTTCTTCCGAAAGAAAACAATCATATAAGTCAGCAACCCTGTTATATTGCATATACCAGTGAGCATACTCACGAGATTCTGAAAAAGGGTTTTTCCCGATCCCCAATGTTTCAGGGAATCATCCACGGACGCGGGCCTCGCTATTGTCCATCAATTGAGGATAAGATAGTACGATTTGCAGATAAAAACCGTCATCAATTATTTGTAGAACCCGAGGGATTGCAAACGGCTTCCTACTATCTCAATGGTTTCTCCTCGTCGTTGCCGTTGGAAATACAGGTCGAGGCTCTACGTTCAATAAAAGGCTTCGAAAAGGCGGAGATTTTCAAACCTGGCTATGCAATAGAGTATGACTATTTTCCGCCAACACAGTTACGCTATACGCTTGAAACCAAGAATATTGAAAACCTTTACTTCGCGGGGCAGATTAACGGCACGACTGGCTATGAGGAAGCGGCCTGTCAGGGCTTAATGGCTGCAATCAATGCAGTGGCAAAAATCAGAGGGTGGGAGCCTTTTGTATTATCGCGAAACCAGGCTTATATTGGTGTGTTAATAGATGATCTTGTCACCAAAGGTGTAGACGAACCATATCGCATGTTCACATCGCGTGCCGAGTACCGTATTCTTCTCCGGCAGGATAACGCCGATATGCGCCTAACGCCTCTCTCTTACAACAAGTATCATCTTGCCAACGAAGAACGTATTCGAAGGGTTGAAAAAAAACAAAAGGCAATTGAGCAGCTGGGAAATTATCTTGAGGAAATGTCTGTGTCTCCAACTGAAGCCAATGAAACTCTTCTGTCTAATGGGTCGGTGGAATTGTCGCAACGAGTGCGCTTGAACACCCTACTGTTGCGCCCTGAAATCAATATGCAAACTATTAAGTCATTGTCTCCCCAGCTGGCAAACATAATTGATTGCATACCTCAATCCATGAGGGATGAAGTCGTTGAGGCTGTTGAAATCGCAACTAAATACAAAAGATATATCGAAAAAGAGCAAGAGGTGGCCGAAAGGGTGTACAAATTCGAAAATGTAATCATTCCATCAGATATCGACTACAATCAAATCCATACAATATCCTTCGAGGCGCGCGAAAAATTATCTGCATGCCACCCAAAAACAATAGGCCAAGCATCAAGAATCAGCGGAGTGTCACCGGCAGATATAACTGTGTTAATGGCCTACTCCATTCCATCGTGATAATTGAAAAACAAATCAGTATAAAAATTGTTTCATGTGAAACATTAAGGGTGGCCACTGTAATAACGCGCAATTTTTTCAAGAATGATATGTACACCATGGGACGAGGTTTCGGCATACAACGACAGCTTGAACTGCTTGAAATTTGGCAACCCTTTGAAGTAAGATGCATAGTGTCGTTTCATAACTATCAGTCCGGTATGTTCACCAAAAAAGTCTACGGAAAGGTCAAGATGCCTTGAACACACCTCCACCCGCTCCTGAACACTAATATCTCTCTCGGGTAAACCCTGCAAAAGTCTTTTTGTCTGTTCAAAAATCCAGGGATTTCCTACTGCGGCGCGGCCAATCAATATGCCGTCTGTCTTATATTGCTGGTAGGCCTGTGCCGCCTTGCTTGGTGTATCTATGTCACCGTTGCCGTAAATGGGAATGTGAATGTAGGGATTGTTTTTCACTGCGCCTATGATAGACCAGTCTGATGTGCCGGAGTACATCTGGGTTTTGGTGCGACCGTGTATTGCAAGCATTGCAATGCCTGCATCCTGTAACTTCTGTGCAAGAGTTTGTATGCAGATATTGTCCTTGTCATAGCCTATGCGAGTTTTTACGGTGACGGGTAAATGTGAGTGACGCACAATGGATTGGGTGATGCGAAGTAGTTTGTCTGGATCTTTCAGCATCCCACTGCCGGCACCCCTGCTTGCCACTTTATGCACAGGACATCCCCAGTTGATATCGATAAAGTCTGGCATGACGTTCTCTACGGCATCCAGACACCTTAAAAGCTCGCCCTCATTGGCACCAAAAATCTGCACTCCAATGGGGCGCATCGCATCATTGAAGTGCATCTTGCGGTGGCTTTTGAAGGCATCATGATTAATGCCCTCGGCCGAAATGAATTCTGTATACAGTAGGTCGGCCCCGTATTCTTTGCAGATTGAGCGAAATGGGAAGTCTGTGATATCATCCATCGGCGAGAGCGCAAGAATACATCTTTCAGAAGCAAAATCCATGATTTTTAGATGCAATATAAAATTATACAACGAGAAAGCGATGACCTAAAAAAAGAGTCTCCCTCATAGGAAGACCCTCTTTTCTGTGTCACGATGGCACTATTTAAGGTTTGCGAATGCCTCTTTCATTCGGCGCAAGGCTTCGCGCAGAAGCTCTTCGCTGGTGGCATAGCTTAAGCGGATGCAATCGTCATCGCCAAAGGCTGACCCCATTACAGTGGCTACATTGGCTTCGTTAAGTAGGTAGAATGCCACATCGGTTGAATTTTCAATTTTCTTTCCGTTGAAGCTTTTGCCGTAGTAGGCACTTACATCGGGGAAAAAGTAGAATGCACCCTCTGGCATGCAAACTTTCAGTCCAGGGATGTCGCAAAGGAGGTTGTAAACCATATCGCGGCGCTGACGGAATGTTTCACGCATCGAGATGATATCCTTGCTCGAGGCTGGATCCATAAGCATTGCCGCAACGGTGGCTTTTTGTGCAATCGAGCATGTGGCCGATGTTATCTGTCCTTGCAATTTATTGCACGCCTTGGCTATCACCGTCGGAGCAGCGATGAATCCAATACGCCAGCCTGTCATGGCGAAGCCTTTGGCTACACCGTTGATGGTAATGACTCGGTCGCTTATCTCCTCAAACTGGGCAAGGCTCTCGTGTTTGCCTACGAAATTGATGTGTTCATATATCTCGTCGGCCATAACGAAGACGTTGGGGTGACGTGAAATCACGTTGGCTATGCCGCGTAGCTCCTCCTTTGAGTAGAGCATGCCTGTTGGATTGCTTGGCGTGGAGAACATGATGAGTTTGGTCTTCGGTGTGATGGCTTTTTCAAGCTGGTCGGGAGTCACCTTGAATTTGTTCTCGATAGATGTTTTCACATAGACACATTCGCCACCGGCAACACGAGCTATCTCTTTGTATGACACCCAGAAAGGTGTTGGTATGACAACCTCGTCGCCAGGATTGAGGAGCACCTGCGCAAGCTGATAGATTGATTGCTTGGCACCTGTCGATACTACTATCTGGTCGGGTTTGAAATGCAGTCCATTATCGCGTTCAAATTTTTTGCAGATAGCCTCTCTCAGGTCGGGATATCCTGGCACGGGTGGATAGTGGGTGAAATTATCATCTATTGCTTTCTTGGCAGCCTCTTTCACGCAATCGGGCGTGTTGAAGTCCGGCTCACCTATCGAGAGGCTTATCACGTCTTTTCCTTGCGTTTTCAACTCGCGCGCCTTGGCGGTCATGGCCAGCGTCTCGCTTTCGGCCATGTTAAGGATTCTATTGCTGAGTATTTCCATAATGTTTGTTATTTAGTGTGTTAAAAAAATTGTCAGACAAAATAAAAACAGACATTCTATAACTGAACGTCTGTCATTTTTGGGATATCTCATGTGGCAGTTTCATGTAGAAATCAACCTACAGGTATTCCCGGATGAGAAGAGCAATCCACTATTCTGCTGCTATAACAGCTTTGTGTACGGCAGTCCACCCCTGTGCATTGACACCCCAGTTGTTGGTGGAGTTCTTGTTGCCACAAACTCTGACTTTTCTTCTCTTAACTTTTTTGTTTGCATTAATACCCATAACTATAATGATTTGTTTGATTGTCAGTTATTAACACCACTTGTTAATATCTTGATGGAATGGCAAAGATAACAAAATTAATTAATTGAACAATAAAAATTCTAAAAAAATGATGCCAGATAATCAAAAACACTAAGGTAAAATGGAATATATGATACTATATCTCACTGATAACATCCAGATTAATAATATAGTAGATGATTACGATGTATTATTTTGAACGAAAATGTGCGTATGTTAAAAAAATGTTTGTATCTTTGCAAACTCAAAACACGGCGACTAAGTAGCTCAGCAGGTAGAGCACATCCCTTTTAAGGATGGGGTCCTGGGTTCGAATCCCAGCTTAGTCACAAATCAGATGGACCGGAGGTGAAAGCATCCGGTTTTTTTATTACATATAGCCCTCATCAAGACATTGTTTTCATAAAAGCAAGTTGGATGGTTCGCCTGCGCACAAAGATTCTGTTCACCTACCTACTTATGATGCCTTTTATTGCTCATTGTCAGCAATCAAATGAGCAGTTGGCGCAGTACTACTTTAACAATGGCGAGTTCAGAAAAGCAATAGAAATTGCCGAACCGCTCTACAAGAAGACTTCGAATAAATACTACTACCAAATGCTCTATCGGTCATACCTCTCGTTACAAGATTACAGAGAGGCCGAAAAGTTGGTGGAATCGCGAATGAAAAAAAATCCCAAGGAACTCTATCTGTTCGTTGATTTGGGCAAGATATATGCTTCCAAAAACGATAACAAAAAAAGACAGAAAGCTTACAATGAGGCTCTTGGAAACCTGAAATATGATCAGCGGCAGATAACGGATTTGGTTGATGCCTTTGTGGCAGCGAATGAATATGACTATGCCGCAAAATGCTATCTGAAGGCACGTGAGTTGACGAAAAACAAATCTTTGTATCTAAATGAGTTGGCATCGCTATATGGCACTATGGGCAACTATGAGGCTATGACGCAGGAGTATATGAATTTACTCGAAAGTTCGCCAGGGTCAATCAATTCCGTTCAGGTCTCCCTACAGCGCAATCTTGTCCAGTCCAGCGGCACGGAATTGTCCGACGGCCTGCGCAAGTCCCTTGTATCACGTATCCAGAAAGATCCGTCAAACCAGGTATGGCTTGACATGATGATCTGGTTCTCGTTGCAGGAGAAGGACTTCGAGTTTGCCATGACACAGGCCAAGGCCGTTGATGCCCGCTTTGCTGAAAACGGTGGAGAGATGTTGAAACGCGTGTCCGATATTGCAAAAAACAACGGCGCTTATGATGTCGCCGAAGACGGCTATAGGTCGCTGCTAAAAAAAGGTAGCCAACACCCGTTGTACCATGCAGCCCAGGTGGGCCTGCTCGAGGTGCGGTTCCTGCGGCTGGATGACCACTACTCGCTGTCGCCTAAAGAATACAAGGCTCTCAAACAGGACTACGAAAAGGTCATTAACGAGCTTGGAAAGAACGAATTGACTCTGCAACTTATGCGTAACTATGCTCACCTGACGGCCTACTACGGTGGCGAGTTGCAGGTCGCCGCCGATATGTTGTATGACATTCTTGAAATACCCAAACTTGCACCGCAAAAGCAAGGTGAAGTGAAGCTTGACCTGGGCGACTTGCTGCTTTTTGCCGGCGAGGAATGGGATGCCTCATTGCTATATATGCAGGTTGAAAAGGCTAACAAAAACGATGTTATCGGTTCTCAGGCAAAATTGAGAAACGCCCGCCTGTCGTATTTCACTCACGAATTCGAGTGGGCCAAGTCGCAGCTTGATGTGCTGCGCGCCGCCACAAGCAAGCTGATAGCCAATGATGCAATGGAGCTGTCGTTGCTAATAAGCGACAATATGGAGGATGACAGCACATACACCACCCTTGAGCAATATGCAACAGCCGACCTGTTCCTCTATCGTAATATGCTCGACTCTGCATGGTCGGTGCTTGATGCAATCGAGCAGCACAATCTTTCTCATCCAATCCTGGACGATGTATTGCTGCAGAAAGCCAAAATTCGCACTAAACAAGGGCGTTACATGGAAGCCGATGAAATATTGCAAAAGTTGATCGACTTTTATGGTGACGGCCTTTTGGCTGATGACGCACTGATGTTGTCTGCTCAACTTAATGAAAACCAGCTCAAAAACATAGACAAGGCCAAAGAAATGTACGAGAAGCTGATACTTGACCATCCTGCCAGTCTCTATGTTGAAGAAGCAAGAAAACAGTACAATATCCTGAAAGAGGTTGCAAAACGGCAGGGAATCAGCAATATGTAGGCAATCCGAAGAGGCAATGGCGGATCTGAATTCATGCGGATAAAGCTGCTGACAGAAATGTGTCGCGAATTTCGTTGTCGCTTACGGCCACATCTATCACGGGCACCCCTGGTGATTTGAGCAGCACGCATAAAGTCTTGCTATCGTGGTTTTTCTTGTCGTCATGCATATAGCCAAGTAATTCCTCAATCTCTTTCAAGGATGGTTTTGGGATATCAACCCTCGTTGTTAGCCACGACTTGTAATTCATGAGGCAATCCTTGCCGAGAGCCAGTTTCTTTGTAGAGAGGTAGAGTGCGTAAAGCATACCTATGCCGATGGCTTCGCCATGGCTTATTTGTTTGCCATGATTCAGGCCATAGGCCTCTAATGCGTGGCCGAAGGTGTGGCCAAAATTAAGAATTTTGCGAATACCAGCCTCTTTAGGGTCGGCCTTAACCACCGATTGTTTAAAGTTTATACAATATAAAATCAAATCATTATAGTCAATTTCGTCGAAACACACATTTGCCCAGCTCTCGTATCCCGTAAGAAGCAGGATTTTCATTATTTCGTATTCGCCTGACCGCAGTTCGCTATCTGGTAATGTCACGAGAAATGTCGGGTCGATGCAGGTTATTACTGGATTTTTGAAGCAGCCTACTTGATTTTTCACAGCATCGAGGTTAATGGCCGTTTTCCCCCCAATGGCGGCATCCACCATCGCCGTCAGGGTTGTAGGGACATTGATAAAATCTATGCCCCTTTTATAGGTGGCGGCCACAAAGCCCCCAGTGTCGCAAATGCATCCACCTCCAAGGTTTACAATAATCGATTTACGGTCGGCTCCGCTTGCCGCCAGAGACTTCCACACTTCAGAAACAATCGAAATCTCCTTACATGCCTCTCCTGCGGGCAATTCGAGAAATTCGGCATTTTCCAGTACTGGAGCGTTGTATATTAATGTTGGCAAACAAAGGTCAAGTGTATGCTCGTCGGTAAGTATGAAAAATTTTCTTACGCCGTCTTTGGCCAACAGATTGAGATGTCGATTTAATTTTTTTAGTGCAGAAATGCGACCGTCTGTAATTATTTTTGTAGAACTATTCATAGTATATTGGAATACAATATATTAATACGCAAGCGCCAATGATGCAACACTCACACGTATGCCTTCTATTTCTGACAATGCACTGTAGCATCCTTTCACTGTTGACCCTGTGGTGATGACGTCGTCAACCAGTAACAAATGTTTACCTTTCAGTTTTTCTGGATGGCGTACACCGAAAGCCCCTGCCACGTTGTACTGGCGTTCAGTGTGGCTTTTGTGTGTTTGGGTTGCGGTATGGCGCTTGCGGGTAAGAACAAAGTTTTTTACGGGGTGTGCAAATGTTTTTGATAGTCCTTCGCTTATTTGATGGCTTTGGTTATAGCCGCGTTTGAGCCAGCGAAACAAGTGTAGTGGGACGGGGACTATCATGTCAATGTCATCAAACCGGTGCGAGGCGGCAATCGAGCTGCCGAGCAAACGGCCAAACCTGTACGCAAGGCGCAGGTTGTTGTTATATTTTATGTCGTGAATTATTTTTTGCGACACTTCGCCCTTTTCGAAATACATCAGCGAGGCAGCTTTCACGTGTGGTATGGTGCCTTCAAGTAGCAGTTCAAGCTGGTTGTCAGGTATCTCTGCAAAATTGGTAAATGGAATGTGGCTGATACACTCTATACATATTAGCTCTTCGTCACCCACCAGCGTTTCCCCACATGCCATACAGGTTGGCGAAAAAATGACGTTAATCAGGTCTTTTGATGGACGGAAGGCATACATGGCATGATTGTTACTCGGCGTGTGGCAGGAAAAGACAGCTGTCGCCGTAGCTCAAAAAGCGGAAATCGTGGTCCAGTGCATATTGGTAACAGGCTTTCCACGAGTCGCCTATCAGTGCCGAAACCAGCAGCAGCAGAGTGCTCTTCGGTTGATGAAAGTTTGTTACCATTCCATTGATTACATGATATGTATAGCCAGGTGCAATAATCAATCGGGTTTCACCGTAGAGGGTGTCGATGGATTGCCGGTCAAGCCAGTCAAGAACGTTGCTGTAAGCCTCTGACATAGAGATTTGTGCATCTGTCTCATACGGTTCCCATTGTGATATGTGCATCGCCACGGCAGAGGGGTTTGAATGAAGTTGTACGCCAAACCAGTAAATCGACTCCAGCGTCCGAACGCTCGTAGTACCAATGGCAATCAGGGTTTTGCCGTCGTGCTTAAGAATATCGTTTATGGTGGTGTGGTCAACGGCGATTTTTTCGCTGTGCATATCGTGTCCGCCTATGGTCGCACTGCTGACGGGCTTGAATGTTCCGGCTCCTACGTGCAGGGTCAAAAACTCAGTGGGTATATGCTTTGCTCTCAGTTTGTTGAAGATGTTATCCGTGAAATGTAATCCTGCTGTAGGTGCGGCAACAGAACCCATCGGGTCGGCATAGACGGTTTGATATCGTGTATTGTCGTCGGCATCGGCTTCGCGGTGCAGATATGGAGGCAGCGGAACGACTCCGGCGTGTTCTATCAGTTCGGCAAAACTGATGCCCCCGTTCCATCGAAACTCTACAACCCAGGCATTGCCGACAGGTTCTTTGCGTGTCACGGAGAGCGTTATCTTACAACCACGTGATGCAGCAATGTCGATTTCTTTTGAGAGCTCGCCACTCTTCCACTTTTTGTTGTTGCCGATAAAGCAAAGCCAGGAACACTGTTCGCGTTGTTCGAAGGCCTCGGACAAGGCAGCCATATATGGTTCAAGGCAAAAAATCTCAATCATCGAACCCGTTTCTTTTCTGAACACCAGTCGGGCGTGTATCACGCGTGTGTTGTTGAATACGAGCATCGTATCTTGGGGAAGCAAATCGGGGATGTTGCAGAAGGTCTCCTCGGTTATCGCACCATTCTTGTAAACAAGAAGTTTTGACTGGTCACGTTGTGCGAGAGGACGTTTGCTTATTCGCTCTTCGGGCAAGGTATAGTCATAGTCAGCAATAGCTATGTCTTTCGGGTCATTCATTGATTATGTGGGTGTTGGGTGGCGTTGTCGATAAGTGAGAGCACTACATACCAAACCACGATAAGCGCTATGCCTGTAATGCCAAAAAGCAATAGCAGCACAACGCTTGTTATCAAGAATATGAAGCGTGTTTTGTTGTCGTCCCAGGAAAGGTTTTTGAACTTTAGTGCGAACATTGGTATATCGCTAATCATCAAGAAGCTGACAATTATTGCAACCACCGAGAGAATAATGGGTCCGATGCCTGTAAACAACATGTTTCCAATATTATGCATTGGCAAAAGAGCCAGGTTGGACCATGTCGGACAGACATAACAGAAGCCAATGGCAGCCCATATCAGGGCATTTGATGGGGCCGCGAGACCACGAAATGATGTTGTTTGGCGAGTGTCGATATTGAATTTGGCCAAGCGCCACGCAGCAGCAAGTGGTATAAGTAATGCACTGAAAGCAAGCCAAGAAGGACTAACACAATGAAGCAGGATGTAGAATAGTATAAAGCCAGGCGCAACGCCCGATGTCACCAGGTCGGCCAGCGAGTCGAGCTCTTTGCCCATGGGCGATGCCACGCGGAGCAGGCGGGCGGAAAGCCCGTCAAAAAAATCGAACAGGATGCCTGTCAGAATGAAAATGGAGGCATATTGCAGGTGTCCCATCACGGCCTGCCAAGTGGCTATTATACCACACAAAAGGTTGCCAAGGGTTATGATGTTTGGAATGTTTCGTTTCATGGTCTTGTGGATTAGCATCTTGCCAATAAAAAAGGAATGCAGGTGATGCATTCCTTTTTGTTCGACACAGTCTGTGTGTTATTCTTCGGTGTATAGCTGAACAATGGTTTTGAACTCGTCGTCGTCCCAGAAGTTGCGGAATTCAACGTCGGTCTGAGCCGTTTTCTTGTACTCGTAGTTTTGGGCTACCGACTCTTTGAGATTCTTTAACGAGTTGGCTTTGTCGCCAAGGCGTGCGTAGGCCACGGCACGAAGATAGTAGACTTCGGCGTTTTGGTCAAGGCAGCAGTCAAGTGTGCGGATTGCGGTCGTTGCCTGGTCGTTTTGCATTTGCGCAAATGCAAGATTGAAGCTGCATGTGCTTGTTTTCAAGCTCTTCTCGGCATCTTCATAGTTGCCTTGCTTGAGGTTTAAGATGGGTATATTGGCATCAGCATCGGCACTGCCTTGGCGTTGTGCCTCCTCAAAGTATTTTTTTGCCATCGGGTACTCTTTCTTGGCCATATAGAGTAAGCCGGTGTTGTTGAGTACATCGGGGTTGTGGGGGTTCATCTCTCGCGCCACGTTGAGATAGCGCTCGGCCTCTTCCACATCACCCAGGTAGAGCGACACTGCGCCTGCATTGTTCCATGCGGCCCATTCATCACTGTGGTTCTCGGTTGCCCATTTGTAGTATTTCAGCTTAGTGGGATAGCTGTAGTTGATATATGCGGCATACATCAGTTCGTCGAACGACAGCTTGGAGGGATTGATGGTGGCCTGTTTTGCAAGGTCTTGGTCATTTTTGCGTGCCTCTGAATAGTAAAGGGCAATCTGGGCACGGCGCAGGTTGGGGAATATTTCAGTGGCCAGCTGTGTGTAAACCGTCGAGTAATTCTTAATCATCTGCTCGCGCTTGATGAGATTCTGCTGGGTTTCAACGATATTGACTATGTTGTGTTTGTCTTGGATGTCCGAACCTTCGACCATAAGCACGAAGTGTACCCAGTCTTCGCCTGCGGCGCGGGTGGTTTGCACAACCTCTTTCTGCAGGTTGTACTTGAAGTAGTCAAGGTCCTGGGGTTTTACTTTGGCGCGTTTGGCCATGGCGTTGAGGGTTTCCTCGAAAATGCGTTTGAACTGCTCCGTCGCCACATCGGCACGGTTTTTCGACACACCCACGTTGTTGGTTTCTTCGCCTTCGGGCGACGCCCAACCGGTTATGGTGACCTGCTTCGGCAATCCGTTTTGCAGCATGATCTGTTTCAGCTCTTCAAGCCCGTTCTTGGTGTCGAATTTGCGGTTCATTTCGAAGTTCCAGTCCAGTTTCGAAAGACCGTTGGGGAAATAGATGTCAGCCGTTTCAACAATGCCTTGCTTCTTGTTGTAGTTGATGGGGGCTATTGAAATGTTGCCCCGTATGTCGACCCACGACGAGGTGTTGTTTACACCGTCGGATATGAGTACTTCATTGAATGTCTTTCCGCTATGTTTTTCCACAATCTCGTCGGCAAATTTCGTTTCGACATCGGTGAAGGAGGTCTTGTACCCAACAGGCGCAAGCGTCACGCGGCCTGTTTCCATGCCTGGCTTAAAATCAAGGAGGTCGGTGTAGGTGAAGCGTCCGCCGGTCTCATACTTTATCATAGTGCCGTCGCCTTCCACGTTTTCGCCTTTCAGTGTCATGGGTTCCAGCGGTATGCTGCCACCATCCCATGTGAAGACCGGCTGCAGGAACACGGCAACATTTTTGGCAAAATACTTTTGTGGAATGGCACCGGTGAATTTCACCACTACCTTGTCGTCCATTGTTGCCACAGGGTCGGGGATGGCCTGATAACGCACATCGCCGGCATGCTTCTTCATATACGACAATCCCTTGCATCCCACAAGCATAAGGCTCATCACTGCAATCAAAAAAAGGCTCTTTTTCATGTATGTCTGTTGTTTGATGGATTTTGCTGAAAATACGGTAATGTGTAAGAAACGTGTACAGCCCGTTGTAAATTGCAAAGATACGAAAAAAAATTTGTTCGGTGGCGTTTTAAGGTGAATGTAACCCTTTCTGCGACATACGATGAATCAAAGTCTCCCACCTCCACATTTTGTTTTTGTCGTTTGTCGTTTGTCGTTTTTTTCGTTTTTTCGTTTTGTCGTTTGTCGTTTGTCGTTTTTTTCGTTTTCAATGTTTTTCGCTTGCAAAAATATATAAACCGTCGCACAATAAACTTTTTCTCCCCACAAAAAATCGGTCTTGTCGTTGTTGTTTTTTCGCTTTCAACGTTTTGCGATTCTATT